>Ga0182739_1000052_pt1 | contig 268983 bp, 255 predicted proteins | sample eDN5th30CBELigBY_FD_128873 | JGI IMG/M metagenome (GOLD analysis project Ga0182739, IMG submission 128873) | Enriched backyard soil microbial communities from Emeryville, California, USA - eDNA 5th pass 30_C BE-Lig BY (version 2) (version 2) | ecosystem: Environmental > Terrestrial > Soil >... | reverse complement strand
GGGCACATTTACGGGCCCGGTGCTGGGGGCGTTCATCGTGGTGATGCTGGAGAACAAGGTGGGCGAATTCGGGCGCTTCCTCAGCCAGTCCACGGGAGTGCAATGGTTCCAGGTGCTGGGCGAGTCGGTGACGATCGTGATCGGACTGATCTTCATCATCTGCGTGATGGCCTTCCGGCGCGGCATCGTCGGCGAGCTGGTCCATCGATATAAAAAGACCTAGCGGCGGGCGGGTATCGGCCATAATAGATGCTTCGATCATTCAGCTGAAATACTCGCCAGCCTTGCAACATGTCTGAAACCATACTCGTCACCGGTGGCACCGGCTTCATCGGCAGCCATGCCACCGTCGTCCTGCAGCAGGCGGGCTATCGCGTGCTCATCCTGGACAACCTGTGCAACAGCGCCGCGCCGGTTCTGGATTCCATCGCCGAAATCACCGGACAGCGCCCCGATTTCGTCCAGGGCGACGTGCGCGATGCGCACGCGCTGGATGCCCTCTTTCGCAGCCATCGGATATCCGCCGTGCTGCATTTCGCGGGCCTGAAAGCGGTGGGCGAGTCCACGCAGAAGCCGCTGGACTATTACGACAACAATGTGCATGGCAGCACGGCATTGCTGGCAGCCATGCGCAGGGCCGATGTCAAGACCTTTGTGTTCTCGTCGTCGGCCACGGTGTACGGCGATCCGCAAAAACTGCCCCTGACGGAAGACCATCCGCGCTCGGCCACCAATCCCTACGGCCACACCAAGCTGGTGGTCGAGGACATGCTTGAAAGCCTGTACCGCAGCGAACCGGGCTGGCGCATAGCCCGCTTGCGTTATTTCAACCCGGTCGGCGCGCATCCCAGCGGGCTGATCGGCGAGGCGCCGCAAGGCGTGCCCAACAACCTGATGCCTTATGTGGCCCAAGTGGCCACCGGGCGGCGCGAGCGCCTACAGGTATTCGGCAAGGACTACGACACGCCGGACGGCACCGGCGTGCGCGACTACATCCATGTCATGGACCTGGCGCTGGGGCACGTGGCGGCCTTGCGCCATTGCCGGCAGGCCGCGCAGGACTTGCTGACGGTCAACCTGGGCACGGGCGTGGGGTATTCGGTGCTGGACATGGTGCGGGCCTTCGAACAGGCCAGTGGCAAGACGGTGGCCTACGACATTGCGCCGCGCCGTCCCGGCGACATCGCCGCCTGCTGGGCCGATACCGACCTGGCATTCCAGAAGCTGGGTTGGCGCGCCACTCGCGGCATACAGGAGATGTGCGAAGACGCCTGGCGCTGGGAAACGGCGCAGGCGGCCCGCGCGGCGGGCTAGCCCGGGCAGGCCCGGCTATTTTCCTGTTCGGGCTGTCTGCTTGACGGCAAGGCCGGTTCCCAGGCTTGCCGACAGGGGCAGCGCCGTCTTGTAAGACACCTGCTTCAATGCAAAGCTCGACCGGATCTTGTCGATGCCGGGTATGGGCGTCAATTGCTCCAGTATGAACTGCTCCAGCGCTCCGATATCGGCCACGGCCACGCGTATCAGATAGTCCGAATCGCCTGTCATCAGGTAGCATTCCATGACTTCGTCATGCTCGGCGATGCGCCGCTCGAAATTGGCCAGGGCTTCCTTGTCCTGCGATTTCAGGCTGATGGAGATGAATACATTCAGGCCCAGTCCCAGGGCGGCGGCATTGGCCAGGGCCACATAGCGGACGATGATGCCCGCGGACTCCAGCGCCTTGACCCTGGCCAGGCAAGGCGAAGGCGACAGGTGGACGCGCCTGGCCAGCTCCACATTGCTCAGCGAACCGTCGCGTTGCAGTTCATCCAGAATGCGCAAGTCCGTGGCGTCCAGATTCATATGCCGTAGCTCCAATCCAAAACGGCATTTTATGCTGAAAAATCGTAGGCTTGGCCCTGTCATCGACATCACATGCCGGCGAAAGCGGTGGAGAATAAGGATGTTGTCCAATCTTTCCGCATGCGTGAACCGATATGAATTCACCCTTTCCCCCGCAGCACCTGGCCGATGTCGATCCCCAGGAAACCGCCGAGTGGCATGAAGCCTTCCAGTCGCTCATCGCCGCGCATGGCCCGCAGCGCGCCGCCTTCATGCTGGACGAGTTGTGCAACATGGCCGCCACCGAAGACATTCCCTGGAAGCCGCGCATCGGCACGCCCTATGTCAACACCATCCCGCTGACGCGGCAGCCGGCGTTTCCCGGCGATCTGGCGCTGGAGCAGAAGCTGGGCGCCATCATGCGCTGGAATGCACTGGCCATGGTGGTGCGCGCCAACGCCGCCTACGGCGAGCTGGGCGGCCATATCGCCAGCTATGCCAGCGCGGCCGACCTGTTCGAAGTGGGCTTCAATCATTTCTTTCACGCCCGCCGCGGCGACGGCGGGCATGGCGGCGACCTGGTTTTCCTGCAGCCGCACAGCGCGCCGGGCGTCTATGCGCGCGCCTACCTGGAAGGGCGGCTGACTGAAGACGACTTGCGCCATTACCGGCAGGAACTGCGTGGGCCCCTGAACGGGGCGCGGGGCTTGCCCAGCTACCCCCATCCCTACTTGATGCCGGATTTCTGGCAGTTTCCGACCGGGTCCATGGGCATCGGACCCATCAGTTCGATCTACCAGGCGCGCTTCATGCATTACCTGACGGATCGCGGCCTGCTCGATTGCGCTGGTCGGAAAGTCTGGGGCGTATTCGGCGACGGCGAAATGGACGAGCCCGAGTCCATGAGCGCACTGACCCTGGCCGCGCGCGAGCGCCTGGACAACCTGGTGTGGGTGGTCAATTGCAATCTGCAGCGGCTGGACGGTCCGGTGCGGGGCAACGCCCGCGTCATCGACGAGCTGGAAAAACTGTTCTCCGGGGCCGGGTGGAATGTCATCAAGGTGCTGTGGGGCAGCGACTGGGACGGCCTGTTCGCCCGCGATCACAGCGGCGCGTTGCTGCGCGCCCTGTCCGATACCGTGGACGGCCAGATGCAGACCTTCGCGGCCAATGACGGCCAATACAACCGCCATCATTTCTTCGGCCAGAACCCGCAGCTGGCCCGCCTGGTGGAAGGCATGAGCGACGAGCAGATCGACGGCCTGCGGCGCGGCGGCCACGATCTGGTCAAGATACATGCGGCCTACGCCGCCGCGGCCGGCACGCACGGCCGGCCCACGGTCATTTTGGCCCATACCAAGAAGGGCTACGGCATGGGCAGCGCGGGCCAGGGCCGCATGACCACGCACTCGCAGAAAAAATTCGAGGACGCCGACCTGCTGGGCTTCCGCGACCGCTTCAAGCTGCCGCTCAGCGACGAACAAGCGCTAAGGCTGGACTTCTACAAGCCCGAGCCCGACAGCCCCGAGCTGCGCTACCTGCGCGCCCGGCGCGAGGCCCTGGGCGGGCCACTGCCGGCCAGGCAGGAAAGCGCCCAGCCCCTGGCGGTGCCGGATATCTCCGGCTACGCGCGTTTTGCCTTGCAGGGCGGCGGCCGCGAGATGTCGACCACCATGGCTTTCGTGCGCATGCTCGGCGCCTTGCTTAAAGACGGCGGCCTGGGTCCGCGCATCGTTCCCATCGTGGCCGACGAGGCGCGCACCTTCGGCATGGCCAATCTGTTCAAGCAGGTGGGCATCTATTCCAGCGTCGGCCAGAAGTACGAGCCCGAGGACATCGGCTCGATACTCAGCTATCGCGAAGCCAAGGATGGCCAGATCCTGGAAGAGGGCATCAGCGAAGCCGGCGCCATTTCCAGCTGGGTGGCCGCGGCCACCAGCTACAGCGTGCATGGCATGGCCATGCTGCCTTTCTATATCTATTACTCCATGTTCGGGTTCCAGCGCGTGGGCGACCTGATCTGGGCGGCCGCCGACCAGCGCCCGCGCGGCTTTCTGATCGGGGCCACGTCGGGCCGGACCACCCTGGCCGGCGAGGGGCTGCAGCACCAGGACGGCACCAGCCACCTATGGGCCGCCGCCGTCCCCAATTGCAAGGCCTACGACCCGGCGTTCGCCGGCGAACTGGCGGTCATCCTGGACCACGGCATGCGGGAAATGGCGGTCGAGCAGCGCGACGTGTTCTATTACATCACTGTCATGAACGAAAACTACGCCCAGCCCGATCTGCCCGATGGCGTTGAAGACGACATTGTCCGCGGCGGCTACCGCTATGCCGGCTACGAAGCCAAGGCGGGTACGGATCCGGTTGGCCGCCGGGTGGCACTGCTGGGATCGGGAGCCATCCTGGCCGAAGTCATCAAGGCGGCGGAGCTGCTGGCCGAGCAGGGCGTCGCCAGCGACGTCTACAGCATAAGCAGCTGGAGCGAACTGGCGCGCGATGGGCAGCGTTGCGAGGCGCAGCAAGCGCATGACAGCCATGATCAGGCCGGGCAGGCCGTCCAGGGACAAGATGGCCGGAGCGGCGCTGCCTTCCAGCCCCACATTGCCCGGCTTTTGCAGGCCTCCGAAGGGCCCATCGTGGCCGCCACCGACTACGTAAGGCTGGTGCCCGAGTCCGTCCGCGCCTATATGCCTGAAGGGCGGCGCTACATCACCCTGGGAACCGACGGCTTCGGCCGCAGCGATACGCGGGCCGAGCTGCGGCGCTACTTCCAGGTCGACGCGCAGGCCATCGTGCAGGCTGCTTTGCGCGGACTTTCATTACACAAGCCGGCGGCGAACTGATATCCTTGCGGGAAACCCGAAACACCCGCAAGCCCTTAAATGAATTCTGTCAGAATGCAGTTCCTGCTGGTTGGCACCATGGCCATTTGGGGCTTGAACATCTCGGCCATCAAAGTACTTACCGTGTACTTCGACCCGCTGATCATTGCCTGCTTCCGCATGGCGATTGCCGCCGTGATCATCAACTTCACCCTGATCGGGTCGCGGCAACCCATACCGCTGCTGCGCATATCGCGGGGCCAATGGCTGCGCTTCGTGCTATGCGCCAGCTTCATGATCTACGGCAATCAAATCTTCTTCACCACCGGCATGCGCGATGCCAGCGCCGCCAACTCGTCGCTGATCATGGCGCTAAGCCCGCTGGTGGCCTCCATCCTGGCCGCCGCGGTTTTCCGCGAAGCGATCACCGGCCTGCGCCTGCTGGGCATCGCCCTGGGCTTTGGCGGCGTGTTCGCCGTGGTGCTCAGCAGCCACGGCACGTCGATGTCCGGCCCGGGCTGGGGCGACCTGCGGGTGTTCCTGTCCATGTTCAGCTTCGTGGTGGGCGGCATGATCATCCAGGACCTGGCGCGGCAATTCAATTCCATCTTCATCAGCAGCATCGTCTACTCGCTGGGCGCCATTCTGCTCTGCCTGCACACGCTGGCGGCCGGCACGGTGGACCTCAGCGCGGGGGCGCTGCTGGCGCCGGGCTGGTGGCCCTGGCTGCTGATGGTGTTCACGGGCATCGTCGCCACCGCTATCTGCAATATGTTCTGGAACCGGGCCATCGCCGAGCTGGGCGTGGCGCGCACCTCGCTGTACCAGTACTGGATACCCGTGTTCGGCGTGGGTTTCGCCATGCTGACCTTGGGCGAACCGTTCACGCTTTGGCATGTCGTGGGCTTGCTGGGTATTTTGCTTGGCACCTACCTGGGAACCCGGCGCCCGGCCCCCACGCTGGCGGAGGCCGCCAAATGACACAGGCCGTGCTGGTCATTCATGGCGGGGCGGGCGCGATATCGCGCGCCAAAGCCACCCCGGCCGTCACCCACGAATACCAGTCCGCCCTGCGGGAAACCCTGGAGCGCGGCTCGCGCATTCTGGAAGAGGGGGGATCGGCGCTGGACGCCGTCGCCGAAGCCGTGCGGCTGCTCGAGGAATGCGCGCTGTTCAATGCCGGCCACGGCGCGGTCTTTACCAGCGAAGGCCGGCATGAACTGGATGCCTCCATCATGGATGGCAAAACGCTGCGCAGCGGGGCTGTCGCCAACGTCACCCTGCTGCGCAATCCCGTGCTGGCCGCCAGGGCGGTCATGGAGCGCAGCCCGCATGCCTTCTTCGCGGGGCCGGGCGCCGATGCCTTCGGACGCGACGCCGGCCTGGAGTGCGTGGACCCCTCATTCTTTTCCACAGACGCCCGGCGCAGCCAGCTGCTGCGCGTGCAGGCCACAGGCGAAGCGACCATCGTCCTGGACCACGACGGCCAGTCGCTGGCGGAAAACCCGGGCACGGCGGTGAGCCCGCTGGATGAAGGCCGCAAGCTGGGCACCGTGGGCGCCGTCGCGCTGGACCTGCACGGCAATCTGGCGGCCGCCACCTCGACCGGCGGCCTCACCAACAAGCGGCCCGGCCGGGTCGGCGACACCCCCCTGATCGGCGCGGGTTGCTATGCCAGCAACGCCACCTGCGCGGTATCGGCCACCGGCACGGGCGAGGCCTTTATGCGCCTGGTGGCCGCCTACGACGTCTCGGCCCGCATGGCCTATCAGGGAAGCCCGCTGGACGAAGCCGCCGGCTGTGTGGTCTTTGAAAAATTGCCGGCCATAGGCGGCGCGGGCGGCCTGATTGCCGTCGACGCCTTGGGCAACATCAGTTTGCCGTTCAATACCGAAGGCATGTACCGGGGCTATCGGCGCTTAGGACAGCCGGCCTGTGTGGCCATCCATCGCGACTCGTGACGATTTTTCGGTCTGGCGCATGCAAGCCCACAGGATGACCAATGTCAGCGCAAAAAAGGTGATGCCGCTGTTGCGACCCAATATGACATGAGTCAGGCCAAAAGTGAAGAAACAAGCCTGTAGCGATGCGCCCGCCACCGCCAGTACCCGGACATCCGGGTCGCCATGCCGCAAGCGTTTGAAAAATAGCCGGAAGGGCACTGCAAGCAGCGCCAGCAAGGCAAGCAGGCCGGGCAAACCCTGGAACAGCCAGGCCTCCAGATAATTATTATGCGTGTTGGCCAGCGTGGCTGCATAGGGTGCGACGCACCCGTTCCCGATCAAGTCTTGCAATTGCGCCGGATACTCCTTGTGGCTCCAGCCGAGCAGGGGCCGTTCCGGGATACTGATGGCCGCCGCCCGCCACATCTCCAGGCGTCCGCCTATTGAAGACTTGGGGTCGTGCCGTTCCACATAGTCGGCGATCTCGGCCACCGCCTCGTCATAGCGCAACCGTATTCCGCTTTCCGGAGCGGCCAGGACGGCTCCCAGAATGATCACAGCCGCCGTCGCGGCAGCCAAGACTTTCGGGGCGTTGCGCTTGTTCAGGAAAGCCATGCAGAACAAGACTGCCACGGGCAGCAGCGCCGGCCATCCTCCCCGGGACCCGGACGCGATCGAGGAGTACAGCCCGGCAATGGCGCCCGCCAGCAGCGCAAGGCACCAATACCAGGCGTGGCGCCCTTGCCGCGCGGCCCAGCCCAAGCCGGCCGCGCACAGCACGCCCATCGCCAGGCCCATGTCCCCGAAAGGCACCGCGCTGGTGACGAAGCCGGTGGCGCGCTCCACCGGGCTCGATGCCCAATGTATTTGCCAGGCGGCCATTGCGGCGGACCCGGCCGCTCCCGCCGCAAGTCCCGCCCACACATAGGCCAGGCGCGGTGGGGCTTGAAGCAGCAACAGAAGTATTGGAATGGCCAGTAGGCAGCGGCTGCTTTGATCCAGGCTGCGGGCCCTGTTGCCGTGGATCAGGAACAGGGCCACCGAGACCAGAAAGAAGGCAAGCAACACGCCGATAACGATCTTATCGTCCCGCGACAGGCAAGGCACCGGACGGCGCGCCATGCATGCCAGGCTGGTAAGCAGCAAGAGCGCGGCGCCATAGGAATAGCCCGAAGGCAGGGATAGCGCCAAGGCAAAAAACAGAAAGACCTGGACGGAGGCGGCCGTTTTCCATACGCCGTTGGTCGTACTTCCTTTCATGTCCACGGCCTCGCTATCATGGCAGTCAATAGTAAACTGACGCTCCTGTGTAATCTGTAGCCAGTTGTACATATGGCTGCTGCTTTGGCTTTGTTTTCCGAGGCTTGTTCATGAAAATTCTTATTACCGGCGGAGCCGGATTCATTGGCTCGGCCCTGGTGCGCCACATCATCGGCCATACCCTTGACGCCGTCGTGAACGTGGACAAGCTTACCTATGCCGGAAACCTGGAGTCCCTGGCCGATGCCGCCCGAAGCGAGCGCTATGCTTTCGAGCAGGTCGACATCTGCGACCGCGCCGCGCTCGATCGCGTTTTCCAGCAACACAGGCCGCAGGCCGTCATGCATCTGGCGGCGGAATCGCATGTCGACCGCTCCATCGACGGGCCGGCCGCTTTCATCGAAACCAATATCGTCGGCACCTACACGCTGCTTGAAGCGGCGCGCCAGTACTGGGCGGGGTTGAACGAAGAAGACAAGGCGGCTTTCCGTTTCCATCATATCTCCACCGACGAGGTCTACGGCGACCTGGAGGGCCCCGACGACCTGTTCACCGAAACCACGCCGTACGCCCCCAGCTCGCCGTACTCGGCCAGCAAGGCCAGTTCCGATCATCTGGTCCGCGCGTGGCGCCGCACCTACGGCCTGCCCACGTTGCTGACCAACTGCTCGAATAACTACGGCCCCTACCATTTCCCCGAAAAGCTGATCCCGCTGATGATTCTAAATGCCCTGGAAGGCAAGCCGCTACCGGTATATGGCCAGGGCAGGCAGGTGCGCGACTGGCTGTATGTGGAGGATCACGCGCGCGCCCTGCACAAGGTGGTCACAGAGGGCAAAGTGGGTGAAACCTACAACGTCGGCGGCCACAACGAGAAGCGGAATATCGACGTCGTGCATACCATCTGCGACCTGCTGGAAGAGCTGGCGCCGGCCAAGCCGGCCGGCGTCGCCCGGTACCGCGACCTGATTACCTATGTAAAGGATCGTCCGGGTCACGACATGCGCTACGCCATCGATGCCCGCAAGATCCAGCGCGAGCTGGACTGGGCTCCGCGGGAAACCTTCGAATCGGGTATCCGCAAGACGGTGCAATGGTATCTGGACAACCTGGAATGGTGCCGCCACGTGCAGGACGGCAGCTATCAACGCGAAAGACTGGGCGTCGCGTAGGGGAAAGCGGCTGGGGAGGCCGCCGGGACTGAGCCATGGAAGGCATGCTGCGCTTAAAATAGCGCCATGACAGCAAACGCCGCCACGCAGACCGCCTGGCATGTGGCCTACACCAAGCCCCGCCAGGAAGGCATCGCCAAAATCAACCTCGAACGCCAGGACTTCGAGGTCTACCTGCCTTTGTTCAAGACATTCAAGAAGCCGCGCAAAACCGCCGGCGGCGCCGCGCCGCAGTCGGAGGCGCTGCTTGCCCACGAGCCGATGTTCCCGCGCTATGTGTTCTTCAAACCGAAAAGCGCAACGCAGTCGCTGGGCACCTTGCGGTCCACGCGCGGCGTGGCGTCCGTGGTCATGTTCGGCACGAAATTCGCCCAGGTTCCCATCGAGCTGCTGCAATCCATACGCGCGGCCGAGCAATTGCGCAACGAGGCGGGCCTTGACCAGGTCAGCCCTTATCAGCCGGGCAGCCGCGTGCGCTTGTCCGATCCGGCGCTGGCGGGACTGGAAGGCCTGGTGCAAGAGGTCTCCGCCAAGCGTGTCGTGCTTCTGCTGGAGATACTGGGCCGGCAAAAGACGCTGAAAGTGGATTTCGACCAGATCGAGGCGGTTTAAACCGACCGCAATATCTCCCGCGCGACGTCCACCGCCGGGTTCTCCTCCACGCGCCGCTGCGCGCAATACAGATCGATGGCGGCCACGTTTTCATCGTCGTCCAGGGGGCGGAAGCACACGCCCTCCGGCCGCAGGCACGATGCCGAGCCCGGCACCAGCGCTATTCCCATACCCGCTTCAACCAGTGCCAGCAGTGTCGGCATGACGCTTTCGTGGACGATGGTGGGCTGTATCTGGAAGTGGGCGAATATGCTCTGTATCCGCTCACGGAAGTACAGGGCCGCTTCCGCGTTGAATCCGATAAAGGGCACGCCGTGCAACTGCTGGGGGTCGATGCGTTCCTGGCCGGCGTAAGGATGGCCGAGCGGCAAAGCCACGCACATGTTCTCGCGGCTGACACGGGTGAAGACCAGGGAATCGTGCCCCGTGGCGGCGGGTCGGCGCAGCAGGGCGATATCTATTTTCTCTTCGGCCAGCATCTCGATCAGGTGAGTGGACAAGTCTTCCCTCAGGCTTAGCTGGATGTCGGGCCGGCGGCCGTGGCAGCCGGCCAGCAGCTTGGGCAGCAACTGATAGGCCGCCGTGCTGGTAAAGCCTACGGAAAGATGGCCGGAGCCGCCCGCCGCGGCTCGTTGCGCCGCATGGATGGCGGCCTGCCCGTCCGCCACCAATTGCCTGGCCTTCCTTAGCAGGACGGCGCCAGCCGGCGTCAGCTTGACTGAACGCGTGCTGCGGACGAACAGGCTCGCGCCCACTTGTGCTTCGAAGCGCCGGATCTGCTGGCTAAGCGGCGGCTGGCTGACATGCAGGCGCCTGGCGGCATGGCCGAAATGCAGCTCTTCGGCCACGGCGATGAAGGCGTCGAGCGCACGCGAATGAAGCATCATGGTTTATGTCCCGTAAAAGACTTAATCAATAGATCAATATGTATTAGACATCTTAATCGACAGACTTTAATCTGATTCGGCTTTTTCAGTGCTGGACCCTGACCAGCGATCCGTATCAATTATTACTACAGGACCCGGAGCGATGACATCCATTTCACCTAAATTTCGTCTGATGGCGGCCGCACTGGCCACCGCCGCATTGGCAGTTGTTCCCCTCGCCGCACAGGCGCAGGCGGCTTCCTATCCCGCCAAACCCATCAACCTGATCGTGCCATTCGGCCCGGGCAGCGTCACCGACCTGCTGGCGCGCATCGTCGCCAAGGGGCTGGGCGATTCCCTGGGCCAGTCCGTGATCGTGCAGAACAAAGCCGGCGCGGCCGGCAACATCGGGGCGGCCGAAGTCGCTGCCGCCCCCGCCGACGGCTACACGCTGCTGCTGGGCCCGACCAGCACCAACGCTGTGAATTCCAGCCTGTACAAAGACCTGAAGTACCAGCCCCTGCGCGACTTCGCGGCCATTACCGATGTGGCCACCGTGGCCAACGTGCTGGTGGTCAACCCGCAGGTGCCCGCCAAGAACGTCAAGGAACTGATCGCCTTGCTGCCCACCAAGGAATATTCCTATGCGTCCACCGGCAACGGCGGCAGCATGCATTTGTCGGGCGAACTGTTCAAGTCCATTACCAGGACGCCGATGCTGCATGTCCCCTACAAGGGCGGCGGCGCGGCGCTGGCCGACCTGCTGCCCGGGCGCGTCGAGGTCATGTTCTGCAATCTGCCCCTTTGCCTGCCGCATATCCAGTCCGGCAAGCTGCGGGCCCTGGCCATCACCTCGTCCAAGCGATCCGCTTTGCTGCCCGACGTGCCCACCATGGCCGAAGCCGGCCTGCCGGATTACGAAGTCAACGGATGGTTCGGCCTGTTCGCCCCGGCCAAGGTGGATCCGGCCATCGTGCAGAAGCTGAATGCCGAAATGAAGAAGATCCTGGACAAGCCGGAAATCAAGAAGCAGCTGCTTGCGCAGGGCGCCGAGCCGGACTGGAGCACATCCGAACAATTCACCCAATTCGTGACCGCGGAACACGACAAGTGGGCCAAGGTCATCAAAGAAGCAGGAATCAGCGTGGAATGAGCCGTACCAAGAACTTGAACCGATTGGGCGTGGTCGAAGCCGCCCGCGCCATCGAATCCAACGAGATACGCTGCGTCGATCTGGCACAGGCCTGCCTGGATCGGATCGACGAGCGGAACAGCCAGGTCGAAGCCTTCGTCTCCTACGATGCCGGCAAGACCTTGGCCGTGGCACGCCGCCTGGACGCGGCGCCCAGCGGGCATGTCCTGCGCGGCATACCCTTTGCCGTGAAAGACGTCATCGACACGTCGGACTATCCCACCCAATATGGTTCGGCCATCTACAAGGATTTCCAGCCCGCGCTGGATGCCGCCTGCGTGGTCATGGCCAAGAACCATGGGGCGGTCCCGCTGGGCAAAGTGGCCACCGGCGAATTTGCCACCCAGACCCCCAGCCGAGCGCGCAATCCCTTGCGGCTGACGCATACGCCGGGTGGGTCGTCCAGCGGTTCGGCCGCCGCCGTGGCCGACTTCATGGCGCCGGCGGCATTCGCCACGCAGACCACCGGCTCCATCGTCCGTCCGGCCGTCTATTGCGGGGTGGTGGGCTACAAGCCCAGCTTCGGAATGATTGCCACCGCCGGCCTGAAGGCGCTCAGCCCTTCGCAAGACACCATAGGCGTCATCACCCGCAAGGTCGAGGACGCCGCATTTTTCACCCTGGGCCTGCACGGCGCCAAAACGGTCAACAGCGTGGTAGCCAGGCCGCGCATCGCCTTGTGCCTGTCGCGGCAATGGGACTACGCCAGGCCCGAAACCCTGCGCGCCCTGGAAGGTCTGGTGCACAAGCTGGAACTGGCCGGCTGCGCCATGAGCCGCATGTGGCTGCCCGAAGACCTGGAGCGCCTGATCGCCATCCAGCCGCGCCTGTTCAAGTACGAGGCCCGGCAGACCCTGGCCAACGAGCGGCTGCTGCACAAGGAGTCCCTGAGCCCGCGCTTGCGCGCCCGCCTGCAAAGCGGCGATGAACTGGGCTTCGATGAATACGTGTCCATGCGCCAGCAGGTGCGCGAAGCGCATGGGTCGGTGGAGGAACTGTTCCGCGACGTGGACGCCGTCCTGTATCCGGCGGCGGCGGGCGAAGCTGAAGCGGGCCTGGAGTCGGCCGGCGATCCGCGCTTCGGCGCCTTGTGGACGCTGCTGCATCTGCCGTCGATTTCCTTCCCCACGGACCTGGGGCCGTCGGGCCTGCCGCTGGGCGCGCAACTGATCGGCGGCTTCGGCCAGGACACGCGTCTGCTGGCCGTGGCCAACGCAGTGACGCGGATGATAGAGCCTGTGCAGGCGGCATGAAGATTTCTTGACCACATCCGCAATAATTCTCGGTTGCCGCTATAGCGGATACTCCCTAGACTGAATCGGCTTTCATATTCTGATACTTGGGAGACTTCCTTGAAAAGACGTACCTTTCTAACCGCAATGGCCGGAATGGCCGTTGCGCCGCTGGTCAAGGCCCAGGCGCTGCCCGCCGGGCCGGTGAAACTGATCGTGGGCTTTTCGCCCGGGGGCGGCACCGACACCATGGCGCGCGTCATTGCGCAGCATCTGGGCGCCTTGTGGGGCATACCGGTGGTGGTCGAGAACAAGGCGGGCGCCTCCGGCGTCATCGCCGCCACCTATGTGGCGCAGCAGCCCAACGACGGCACCACGCTGCTCATGACCAACTTCAGCAACCATGCGATCGCACCGGTCCTGATGCCCAAGATCGGCTACGACGTGAAGCGCGATTTCTCGCCCATCATGCTGGTGGGAATAACGCCGACGGTGCTGATCGGCAACCAGGATCAGAAGGCAAACACGGTCGCCGAGCTGGTCGAGCTGTGCCGCAAGAATCCCGGCCAGATCTCCTTCGGGTCGGCCGGCGTGGGCGCCGCCCAGCACATGGCCCTGGAAATGTTCAAGCTGCGCGCGAAGATCGACGCGCTGCACGTGCCTTATCGCGGATCGGGCGCCATGGCCACCGATCTCCTGGGCGGCCAGATCAATTACAGCTTCGAAACCATGACATCGGCCACGCCGCTGGTAAGCAGCGGCAAGGTCAAGGCCCTGGCCCAGACCGGCGCGCAACGCGCCAAGAGCTTTCCCGACATACCCACCATGGCCGAGCAGGGCTTTCCGGGCTTCGAGGCCGGCACCTGGTACGGTATCGTGGGGCCGGGCGGCATGAACCCGGCCCTGGTCCAGCGCATGAACGAAGACTTCAATCGCGTCGTCGCCATGCCCGAAGTGGCCGAGAAGCTGCAAGGCTTCGGCGCCGAAGACGGCGGCGGCTCGGTCGACAAATTCTCGGCCTTCATCGATGCCGAGCTGAAGAAGTGGGCCGAGGTCGTGAAGGAAGCCAACGTCCAGCCGGTCTGATGGCGCATCGCGTCCGGCCTCCGTGCCGGTCGCGGCGGCAAAATAAAAAGCATGAAGCCGGTGGCTTCATGCTTTTTTCATGTCCGGCCACGGTGGCGGGCTGCGCCGGAACCGGCGCGCCCGAAGCCGCTTCAGGTGATGTCGGAAATGATCCGCCGGTCGACGTCGGCCAGGCGGGTGACGCCGCAAAATGCCATGGTCAGATCCAATTCCTTGTGGATGATCTCAAGCGCCCGCGTCACGCCGGCCTCGCCGCCCGCGCCCAACCCATACAGCATGGCGCGCCCGATATAGGTGCCCTTGGCGCCCAGGGCGATGGCTTTGAGCACGTCTTGCCCCGACCGGATGCCGCCGTCCATATGGACTTCAATCTGCGATCCGACCGCGTCCACGATGGCGGGCAGCGCCTTGATCGACGAGGGGGCGCCGTCCAGCTGGCGGCCGCCGTGGTTGGACACGATAATGGCATCGGCTCCCGTGCCGACCGCCATCCGCGCATCGTCGACGTCCTGTATCCCTTTCAGTATCAGCTTGCCGTCCCACTTCTGACGTATCCAGCGCACGTCTTCCCAGCTCAGGCAGGGGTCGAACTGCCTGGCCGTCCATTCGGCCAGCGATCCCAGTTCCTCGACGCCTTCCACGTGGCCGAAGATATTGCCCAGGGTGCGGCGCCGTGTGCCGGCCATGCCCAGCAGCCAGCGCGGCTTGCTGGCCAGATTCAGGGCATTGCGGAACGTGATCTTGGGCGGCGCGGCCAGGCCGTTCTTCAGGTCTTTGTGGCGCTGCCCGCTGATCTGCAGATCCAGTGTCAGCACCAGGGCGGAGCAGCCGGCGGCCTTGGCCCGGTCTATCAGCCGTTCCACGAAGACCCGGTCGCGCATCACATACAGCTGGAACCAGAAGGGATGCCCGTCGGTGCCTTCGGCAATGTCCTCGATGGAGCAGATGCTCATCGTGGACAAGGTGAATGGGATGCCGAAGCGCTTCGCCGCGCGGGCCGCCAAGATTTCTCCGTCGGCGTGCTGCATGCCGGTCAGGCCGGTGGGCGCGATGGCCACCGGCATGGCGACGTCCTGGCCCACCATTTGCGACTTGATGCTGCGGTCGGAAAGGTTCACGGCAACGCGCTGGCGCAGCAGCAGCTTCTGGAAGTCGCCCTGATTGGCGCGGTAGGTGGATTCCGTCCAGGAGCCGGAGTCGGCATAGTCATAGAACATGCGCGGCACGCGCTTCTTTGCCAGAATACGAAGGTCTTCGATATCGGTGATCATGGTTGCCCAAGGGGGATGGATAGAGGTTTGAATGTCATGCGGGCCGGCCCAGCAGACCGCGCGCGGCCAGGCTGGCGAAAAGGGCGGAGATGCCGAACTCCCAGGGCGGCAGCGTGTCGCTGCGGCCCACGCGGTTCGCCAGGCAACCCAGCTTCCCGGTGGATATGTACACGTCGTCATCCAGGTGATGCGTAAAGCCGGCGCCCTCGGTGCCGCGGTCCTGGGTCGGCGCGAACATGGTGCCGCAGAACAGCATCATGCCGTCCGGATATTGGTGGTTGCCGCCCATGGCGTTCGCCACCAGCTCCAGCGGGTCGCGGCTGATCTGCGACATCGAGCTGAACCCTTCAAGGACGAAGCCGTCACGGCCCTCGACACGCAGGTGTATCGTCGCCGACCGCACATCGTCCAGCGTGAAATGCGCGTCGAACAGCCGGATGAAGGGGCCTATGGAGCAGGCGGCGTTGTTGTCCTTGGCCTTGCCCAGCAGCAGCGCGCTGCGCCCCTCGAAGTCGCGCAGATTGACGTCGTTGCCCAGGCTGGCGCCCACCACTTCGGCGCGCGATGAAACCGCCAGCACGATCTCGGGCTCGGGATTGTTCCAGGACGAAGCGGGGTGCAGGCCCACGCCGGCGCCCGTCCCCACCGACGACATCGGCGCCGCCTTGGTGAAGATCTCGGCATCCGGGCCTATGCCCACTTCCAGGTATTGGGACCACATCTTCTTTTCAAGCAGCACGGCCTTCAGGCGCTCGGCATCTTCCGAACCCGGCTTGATGGCGCTCAGGTCGGAGCCGATGACCGCCACCACCTCGCGCCGTATGGCGTCGGCCGCGGCGGCGTCGCCGCGCGCCTGTTCCTCGATGACCCGCTCCACCATGCTTTGCGCGAACGTGACGCCGGCTGCCTTCACGACCTGCAGGTCGTTGGGCGCCAGCAAATGGCGGTGGGCGGGATCGGGGCCATGCTCCAGGGTCGAGGCCAGCCAGTCGTCAAGGCTGCCCAGCGAGGGGCCGCTTGCCTGCCGAAGCGTGTCGGCCGGATCGGCGCTTTCCAGCAGATGAGAAACCGTGGGCGCAGTCGAGGTGATGTCGATCAGTTCGCCCTTGCGCACGGCAACGACGGCGGGACCCCCGCCTTCGCCCGGCAGCCATGCGCGCCCTACGAGCAGGGCGCGATCCGCGTCTTCGGGCAGTGTCGCTGAAGTGGTGATGTGTGTCATGAAAGCTCCTGAAATTCTGCGCGCCGCCCCGCCCGCGCGTCTTCGGCAAGCGACGCGCGGGCGGGGCGGAATGCTGGAAGTCTAAAAGTCCCGGGCATGCCCGGCAAGCCATATTTACTTGAAGACCGGACAAGAAAAATTCACAGCCCCAACCCTGGATTTTCCAGGGCTGGCTCTGAGGCTTTATGTCCAGCAACGTGCCAGTTGTACAGAAATGCCGGAAATCATTCAAGCATCCACATCCATCCGCAGGCCATCCGGGATGGCGCGGCGCGCGCATCTGCGGGGACCAGCGCTCGCCGGGCAACCGCCTAGTCTTGGGCGAGCGTTTCCTGGTCCTGAGCGACTTCGCTGCGCACCCAGTCGACGAAGCTGCGGATGCGAGGGTCGTCGTCGCGCTCTTCGGGATACGCGATGAAGTAGGAGAATTCCACGGGGATGCTGGCCTCGAACGGCCGGATCAGCTTGCCCTGCGCGAGCTCATCGCGCACCCAGTGCTTTTTGGCCAGGGCCACCCCCAGGCCGTCGACCGCCGCGTTGATGACCAGATGGCTGGGCCAGAATGACGGCCCGCGCGTCGCATCGACGTCGGTCACGCCCACATGATTCAGCCACATGGCCCAGTTGGGGTTGCTGGCGTCGGTATAGGTGCTGTCGTCGTGCAGCAATGTATGGAAACGCAGGTCGCCGGGTTCGCGCAGCGGATGCGGGCCTTCCATCAAGACGGGGCTGCATACCGGAAAAACCTCGACCGGCAGGCATTCGACCGTGCGCAGGCCCGGCTGGCCGCCGCGGCCATAATGTATGGCCAGATCGATGTCTTCCCGCGAGAAGTCCACCATGGGCGCCGACGTCGATACTTTCAGGTCGATGGTAGGGTGGGCCGCCATGAACCGGGCCATGCGGGGAATCAGCCACTTCACCGCGAAGGTGGGCGGCGTATTGATCTTGAGCACCGACAGATTGTGCGAGTGCAGGCGCTGCGTGGCGGCGGCGATATGCTGGAAGGCGCGCTGGACCTCGGGCAGATAGGCCTGCCCGGCCGTGGTCAGCACCAGCGACTTGGCCTGGCGTATGAACAGCGCCACGCCCAGGCTGTCTTCCAATACCTTGATCTGATGGCTGACCGCCGAGGGCGTTACAAAAAGCTCTTCCCCGGCCTTGGTGAAGCTGAGCAGCCTGGCTGCAACCTCGAAGGCTCGCAAGGGGTTCAGCGGTGGTATCTGGCGGGCCATTGAAAGAGTCTCCTGCTGCGTCCGTTCAGTTCTGCGGCGTCGGTTTTTCCTTGTGGAAGTGCGTAGCTATTGTACGTCATGGGACAAGGCGGCATGGGCGCAAGGGAAGAGGGACAAACAGGTCTTGCTGGTCAGGAAAAGCGACTGGACCTTGATTAGTATGAGCCGATGGTAGCGTTTAAACATCTCTTTATGTGCATACATTATATGTATTTATGCTAAGATCATGAATATTGAATTCGATCCCGCAAAGAACTCCATTAATGAAGCCAAGCACGGCATTTCATTGGCAGCGGCTGAAGGCCTGGAGTGGGAAACGACTGTTGTAGTTCGTGATTGTCGTTTTGGCTATAGCGAAAGCCGTTTGATCGGTACAGGATATATTGGCAAGCGGCTGCACGTGGTGGTATTCGTGGATCGTGGTGATGTTCGCCGCATTATCAGCCTCCGTAGGGCGAACGATAGAGAGGTCAAGCGCTATGCCGAAACTTAAATCAGGCCACATTTCGCCTACACCGGTAGAGAACGCCAAGATCAATGATGCGATCTCGACTGACCCTGATACCCGCGAGATGACGGACGAGGATTTTGCCCATGCCACGGTTGGCGCAGCAAGGCACGGTGAGGGCAAGACTCGCATTACCATTTGGGTGGATTGCAGTACGGTAGCTGCGTTCAAGTCCCGTGCGGCAGAGCAGGGCAAGGGCTATCAGACCTTAATGAACGAGACATTACGAGCGGCGGCCTCTAAGGATGGAGGGGCCCTCACTGAAGATGTGCTGCGTCGCATTCTGCGAGAGGAATTGCACCAAGTTTGGAAGGACTGCATGATAGGCTAGTGATCTGATAGGCTCGCCCGATAGGTGCACTCCCGTCCCCTTCAAATATATCATCCTTAACCGGTGGTTCTCGAAGCAATAATCATGTTAAGCCACTTTGTTCTAGAGCTTCATAATCGAGCACCTGTTTGAGCAGACATATTATTGTTGAGTAACTGTTTGTTAATATTCAAACAAGATGAAAATAATGTCGGGGCCTAATATCTTCGAGCGTAATGGATGTTGCTTTACAAAGGAAATCTACATGACTTCATCACTAGTCGATCTGGATGAGCTGATACTTCGATGCCGTGACGAGAAAGCAAAAACATACATTACCGAAGCCGTTGCCAGCTATCGGGCGGGTGCATATAGATCAGCAATCGTCGGTTCGTGGATCGCGGTTTGCTTCGATATCATAGAGAAGCTACGCGAATTGGCGCTAGCTGGTGACAAAGAGGCCGAGAAACAGATTGCAGATCTTGAAACCACACGAAGATTGGGTGATATAACTCGAGCACTAAAGTTTGAGCGCGAATTATTGGAGCTCGCGCGCGATAAATTTGAACTGATATCCCATCTAGAGTATGTTGATCTGGAGCGTCTTCAGATTGATCGGAACAGATGCGCGCATCCGTCATTAGCGTCCGACGAGCAAGCCTATACGCCGTCTGCCGAACTAGCTAGAGTGCATCTGCACTCTGCGGTCACGCACCTGTTGCAACACCCGCCCGCGCAGGGCAAATACGCACTCGATCGTCTGGTTAAAGAAATCAGTTCGGAATATTTTCCAGCTGAAAAAAGCAGTGCCAAGATTTTTTTGGCATCCGGGCCATTGCGAAGACCACGTGAATCCTTAGTGCGGAATCTTATTGTCGTCCTCGTGAAAGGGCTTCTGAACGACAGCTCCGAGTTTCCGTTGCGCAGGCGATATGCGGTTGCCTTAGATGTATTGGCGGAGCTTCATCCTAACAATCATGGGCAGACTCTTGCAGAGAAATTGCCTCCCATATTGCGTACCGTCGAGGATAAGAGACTCTTCAAAATCATCGATTTTATGAGCAGCGTGAAGGACTGTTGGCAGTACTTTCCGGTAGACGTGCAGCAACGTCTACATAATTTCGTAAAGGCGATGCCGGCCGATAAAATCGACGAGATGGACTGGTTGCTGGACCTCGAACCATTACGTCAGGCGGCTGAGTATCGCATTGCTCACGCAACTAGGAAAGAGCTGACAAATGCCGATTTTTTTCTCGGTATGCCAAAGCCCGTAGTCGACAGGTTGATTACCATTTACTTAGAGTCACGTTCGTTCGATGAGGCGAACGAGTGTGCTAAACAACTTTCCTTTAATGCCAGCGGTTTCTCGGCAGAGCATGTCGGGCGGATTATTGCAGAGGCTTGCAAGAACAGCCAGGTGCTGAACAGCTTTGAACTCGGGCCGTTAATTAATCAGCTTCGTGCGCGCAAGATAATCCCTGACAATGAATTCGAGAGCCTTTTGAATCAGTCTGGTCTGAGCCAATACTCCTCTGTTATTCCACATCAATCTTAATATGACGATTAGGGAAGAGTATTAAGCATGAAGCTGGAAAAGGCCTACTCTGAAGAGCTTAATAAGAACATTACAGCCGAAGAGGCGGATTACCGTTACCCCATTGGCGATATAACCTCTAAATATGCGTTCAGTTGTCCCGATGATTCATGCACGGCGCCCGTAACCTGCGCCAATCTTGACAAGCCGAAGGCCAAGCGTAAGCGTGATCCTTATTACAAAATTGTAGGTGAACATCATCCGGATTGTTTGATTAAAAAGGATATTAATCTTTCTGATAAACGCCCGGCCACCAGCGACAGCCTGTATTCAGGTCATGACGAATATATAGATGGTGCCGTTAGGCTGAACTTGAATCCACCAAGTGCCAAACGCTTCGGTGGTGAAGCAATACGCTTGGATAAAGAGAGGATGGCGCTAGTGGGGCTACGTCAATACGTGGTTGAGGAAGGTAAGCGTAGAATTCGCCCATCGAAAACACTCTCTTCGATGATAGATGCCTTCCTAAACCATGAAGACATCGCTGTGCAATTGCCTAGGGCGGGAACTCTACCTATTAAAGACTTATTTGTCGAACTAGATGCCCAAGAAATTAGCAATTTTGAAGATGAGTATCGTATCTACTACGGTAAGGCCTGGATCAACAAAAATGACAAAGGTTATGTGATCCGGTTCGTGAACACCTTGAAGTATGGTGAGTTAGAAACAAGGCCTACATTTTTTGTGCCGCAAGATATGATCGAACAAACTTCTTATACAAAGTTTCGTTCTTCCGTGTTGGATAAGCTTACCGACAAGCTTCCTAAAAACCTCTTTATTCTGAGCGAGACAGGCCCCTATTTCAAAGATCGGTACATTAATTTTTGGCTCGAGGGTTTGGAGTACATGGATTACCGGGATTTGCAACCAAGGCCAAGTAAGCGCCATCAATCAGTACGGCTGCAGTCATAGACTAACGACCTCATTAGCCAAAAGAAAAGCCCAGAGGTTCGGCGACCACGTGATGAGTGTGGTGCTTACTGCTAAGGGCTGGATGGGCCAAATATACTTAGAAATCGCACACGAGTCTAACGAAGCGGTGATCTATTTACCTGCCAGTCTTCCAAGAACGGCAAGCCACATAAGAACTCTCACATGCCATCTTGTACTGTTGATAATACAAGTTTATGATTACGCGTGGATAAGAACACAGCACACCTCATACCTCAGGAGATCACCATGCATCTATCCGGATTTCGCCGCTGCGTAATCGCCGCGGCCCTGGCCGTCCTGCCGTTAAGCGCCGGCCTGGCGCAGGCCAATAAACCCATCACCTTGATCGTGGGCGCCTCGCCCGGCGGCACCACCGACCGGGTGGCCCGCGGTATTGCACAAGAGATGAGCGGCCTGCTCAAGCAAACCGTCATCGTCGAAAACAAGCCTGGCGCGGGCGGCAACATTGCCGCCGACACCGTGGCCCGGTCCAGCAAGGACGGCGACACGCTGCTGGTCAGCTTTACCAGCTTCTCGGTCAATGCCAGCCTGTACAAAAAGCTGCCTTTCGATCCGAAGAAGGATTTCACGCCCATCAGCCTGCTGGCGGAAGTGCCCAGCGTGCTGGTGGCCCGCAAGGATTTCCCCGCCAACAACGTGGCGGAACTGATCGCGCAGGCCAAGAAGAAGCCGGGCGAGTTCAGCTTTGCGGTGGGCGGCATCGGATCGTCGCTGCACATGGCCACGGCCAGCTTCCAGATGGACGCCGGCATCAAGGGCCTGACCGTGCCGTATAAAGGCACGGCGCCCGCGGTGCAGGACCTGATCGGCGGCCAGGTGGACCTGATGTTCGCCAGCGTGGAAAATGTCCTTCCCCTGCTGGGCACCGGCCGCATCAAGTTCCTGGGCGTCACCAGCACCCAGCCCATGAAGCAATTCGCGGGCGTGCCGCCTATTTCCAACACCCTGCCCGGCTTCACGTCCAAGGCCTGGTTCGGCATGTTCGGCCCCGCTGGCATGGCGCCTGAAAGGGTCAAGCAACTGAACGAGGCCGTGGTCGCAGGCGCGAAGCACGCCACCTTCATCGACCTGATGACGCATGGCGGCGGCGAAGTGGTCACCAACACGCCGCAGGAGTTCTCCGACTATGTCGCCAAAGACATCGATCATTACGCAAAAGTCGTAGAATTCACGGGCGCAACCGTGAACTAAGAGACTTGATGATCGCCAACCCCACGCCTCGTTACTATCGTATCTATCGCCTGCTGAAGCAGGCGATAGAAAGCCATCAGTTCGCCAGTAACGAGGCCCTGCCCAGCGAAAACGCGCTGGCGCAGGAATACCAGGTGTCGCGCCTGACCATACGGCGTTCGTTGGAACTGCTGCAGCACGACGGCCTGATCGAGCGCCGACAGGGCCGGGGCACCTTCCCCAAGCCGGGCAACGCCAAGACCGCGCCGCTGCCGGCGGACATCAACAAGCTGCTGGCCCGGCTGTCGGAAATGGGCAGCAGCACCCAGGCCAGCCTGCTGTCATTCGGTTATGAAACCGCCAGCCCCGACGTATGCACCAGGCTGGAGCTGCCGCAAGGTGCCAAAGTGCAAAAGGCGGTCCGCGTGCGCTATCACGACGACCAGCCCTTTTCCTACCTGATCACCTACGTGCCCGAGCACATCGGCCGCCAGTACAGCGAAGACGACCTGGAGCGCCTTCCCATCCAGTCCATCTTCAAGAAACTGGGCATGAAGCTGGCATCGGCCGATCAGGGCATCAGTGCCATTCTGGCCGACATGCAGCATGCCGAGGCCTTGCGGGTGGATGTGGGGTCGGCGCTGCTGCGCATCAGCCGCGTCGTGCGCGACGTGGACGGCACGCCGGTGGAATACCTGATCGCCGCCTACAACCCGGCCCGGTTCGAATACCGCATGACCCTGTCCAACAAGCGCTCCAAGGCGGGGGATACCTGGGTCATGGACGCCGCGAAAAGCGCCAGGAAATAGCGCTTACGGCCGAAGGGCACGCACTGCAACGCAGGGCGCATAAACCTAGACGTACTTGCGCGCCTCTTCCATCAGCGCCGGCGTCTCGATCAGCTCGTTCAACTGATTGAAATCCAGCATGGAATCGGCCAGCGAGACCGTGGTCCCGCTTTGATGCAGCGTGCCGTAGTAGTTGCGCAGGCTGTGGGCCACGGCACGCGCCGCGCCGCCTGGAAAGATCACGATCTTGAAGCCCATGGATTGCAGATCGCCCACCGTATGCAAGGGCGTGATGCCGCCTTCCACCATATTGGCCAGCAAGGGAATGCGCGCGCCAAAGCGCTTGGCGGCCTCAAGCAATTCATCCTTGCTTCTCAAGGCCTCGATGAACAGGGCATCCACCCCGCAGGCCAGATAGGCCTCGGCGCGTTCCATGGCGGCATCGAAACCTTCCACCGCCAGCGAATCCGTGCGCGCCAGGATCAAGGTGTCGCTGCTGTGGCGCGCATCCAGCGCGGCCTTCAGCTTGCCGCACATCTCGGAAGCTGGAGCTATCGTCTTGCCCTCCAGGTGGCCGCAGCGCTTGGGGAAGGTCTGGTCTTCCAGCTGTATCATCGCCGCGCCGGCCTTCTCGAAGCCGCGCACCGTGCGCATCACATTCAGCGCATTGCCGAAACCGGTGTCGCCGTCCACGATAATCGGCAACTGCACCCGGTCCACGATGCGCGACAAGGTCTGCTCGACTTCGGTATAGGTGGTCAGGCCCACGTCGGACCGGCCCAGGCGCGTGTAGGCAATCGAGGCGCCCGACAGGTAAGCGGCCTTGAAACCCGCCTGCTGCGCAATCAGCGCCGAGAAACTGTCGTAGATGCCGGGGGCCAACAGGGCGCCGGGGGCCTGCAGCAAGGGTTTCAATGCGGGTGTGTATATCGTCATGTGTCGGTTTGCAGGTATTGGCGTTCCAGCTGGCGCATCAGGCCGCCGGACAACGCGCGTTCAATCAGGAAATCGGGAATCTTCTGGCAGGGCAGTTCCAGCAAAGGGGGCGGCAGGGCGGATCCATCGTCCGCCACATCGGCCGCCCATACGCGTATGCGCGCATGGGCGGCGTCGATGCCGACCTGCGCGCCTTCGGGAATCCGGCCGGCGTCTTCGCAAACGATGGCCAGCAGGCCCAGGTTGTAGGCATTGCGGAAGTAAAGGCCGCTGAACGACGGCGCGATCACCGCCTTTACCCCCAGCTGCACCAGCACGCCCACGGCCTGCTCACGCGACGATCCGATGCCGAAGTTCTCGCCCGCCACCAGCACATCGCCGGGCCGCAGGGACGCGGCCAGATCCGGGTAGCGGTTCTCCAGGCAATGGCGGGCAATCTGGTCTATGCCCAGCTTCATGTAAGCGCCCGGCGCCAGGGCGTCCGTATCGATATTGGCGCCCACGCGCCACACCTTGTGCAAGCTCATGACGCCTCCGCCAGAATCGAACGTGGATCGGTGATGCGGCCGGTCAGCGCCGATGCCGCCACGGTGTATGGCGAACCCAGGTAGACATGGGTGTCGGCCGAGCCCATGCGGCCCTTGAAATTTCGGGCCGTGCTGGAAATGACATTGTCCGCCCCTGCCAGCGCATTGCCGTAGCCCGAACAGGCGCCGCAAGACGTGGCGAACACCTGCGCGCCGGCGTCGATCAGCACCTGCAAGGTGCCTTCGCGCATCGCGTCGTTCTGGTCCTGCACCGATGCCGGCGCCACCAGCAGCCGCACAGACGGGTCCACCTTGCGCTTGCGCAGCACCTTTGCCGCCGCGCGCAAATCGTCCAGCTTCGCGCCCGTGCATGCGCCTATATAGGCCACTTGCACGGGTGTGGGCGGCAGATCGCCCACCGCACAGGTATTGTCCGGGCTGTGCGGGGCCGCAACCATGGGCGCCAGCGCCGACGCGTCGAAGCGGCGGCGGTCAACGGCGGCATCGGGGTCCGTCCTCCAGCGCTGGGTGTCGATGGTATCGGTCACGCCGGCCTGGCGCAGATAATCCACCGTGGTCTGGTCCGGCGCAATCAGCCCCACCTGTGCGCCCAGCTCGGCGCTCATGTTGGACAAGGTCATGCGCTCGTTCATGGACATGGCATCGACGGCGCTGCCGGCATACTCCACCGCGCCGTAGTTGGCGCCATTCGTGCCGTACAGGCCCACCATGTGCAGCATCATGTCCTTGGCCGTTACACCGGCCTGCAAGCTTCCCGTCCAGTCCATCAGGATGGTGTCGGGCACCTTCACCCAGATCTGGCCGCTGACCACCACGCCCAGCATCTCCGTGCTGCCGATGCCGAACATATAGGCGCCGAAGGCCCCGCCCGTGGGGGAATGCGAATCGCCGCCCACGCAGAACATCCCGGGCCGTATATGGCCTTGCTGCGGCAGCACCACATGGCAAATGCCGATGGAATCGTAGACATGCGGCAGCTGCTGGCTGCGCGCCCAATCGCGCGTCAGGGCAAGAATGGCACGCGAATCGTCGTCTTCTTCGGGAACGTAATGGTCCATTACCAGGACGATCTTGGACTTGTCCCAGATGGAGGCGCCCAGCTTGTCCAGCATGGGCTTCAGCCGTCGCGGCCCGCTGGAATCATGGAACATCGCCAGGTCGACATCGCAGGTGACAATGTCATGCAGCGCGACCGAAGCGCGGCCGCTGGCGTGGGCGATAAGCTTCTGGGCGAGTGTCTGCGCAGTCATGGGATTCGTCTCTGGCAAATAAACAAGGCCCGGGGAAATGTGGCCAATACAGACTTTATTGTAAAGATGTACTTATAACAATACAAGCTGGATTGGCCACAAGATCCAATATCCGGAATCAGATCATTTTTAGTCTTAAAGCGTTGCCAGGCGTTCAACCGTATCTGGGTAGCGTTGCACCAGCCGGATCAATAACGCAGCCTGGGCATTGGGCCTGGCACGGCCTTGTTCCCAGTTTTCGAGTGTGCGTGGGTTGGTGCGCAGATAACGCGCAAACACACCACGCGATAAATGTAGGCGAGTGCGTAAGGTCAACAGCTCTTCAGCGGTTATATCCGGCGCAGGCGTCAAATCAATGGTGTGATGGCGTAGGGTGACCTTACCTTCGCGAGCTTTCGCCAGGGCTTCGAAGCCTTCCGCTAATTCAGTAAACAGACTCCGTTTGGTCATTGTGTCCTCGCTTGGGTCTCGCGTCGAAGCAACTCGACCAATGTTTGGCGCTCTTTTACGCCTAAGTCATCCATTTCGTCTTTGTCGTATAAGGTGAAAAGCCAGAACTGTTGGCCGCTGAGCCACCAATAGTAGATGATGCGGAGGCCCCCGCGCTTGCCTTTGGCTCGTCGGCGGTCGCCAAAGCGTATTTTACGTAGCCCACCAGTGCCTGCGATAACGTCGCCTGCAGCGGGGTTTTTAATCAGCTCGGCCTGGAAAGCACGAAACGATACATCGTCCATATACAATTCGCGATATCGTTCGAAGGCTGGTAGTTCGACAAAAAGCGCTTTCATGTAGAGTATACGCAAATTGCGTATAAATATCGAGTGCACAATTGAGTCGCACTAGTATGTCTCGTCCTCCTACATTTGCAATTACGGAAACTACGGCGCAGTCAGAGCCTAACGTCGCAACCTATACCACGCCATCCCCACCCATTCGCGAATGGCAATATTGCTGAGATTCAAGTAGCTGGCCTGTGGGATAAAGTTCATGATGCCTTTCATGTCGACAGTATGGAACCCCGTCGGGGCGGGCACCACCGTGAAACCGGCCTGCTCGAACACGCGTTTGGCCCGGGGCATGTGCCAGGCGTGCGTGACCAGCGCGATGGTGTCCACGCCGTCGGCCTGAAGAATCTTCCACGAGAACGCGGCGTTCTCGGCGGTGTTGTTCGATTCAACCTCGAGCCAGCGCACGGGTACGTTGAACAGCGATTCCAGCTCGCGCTTCATGACCCAGCCTTCGGCCTCGCCACCGCTTGGATTGCCGCCGGTGACTAAGATGGGAAGCTCGTGATGGTTGTGGAGGAAGGCGGCGTAGCGCAGGCGTTCCAGTGTGGCGCTGTTGGATACGTCGGCCGCGTATTCGGGCTGGTCGTGGCTGATGCCGCCGCCCAGTATCACGACGGCCTGGGTTCGGGCTACGGACGAGGGGTCGAGGGCAGGGTACACTTCGAGCGACCGTATCAACTGGTGTGCTGCGAATGGCGTACTGAAAGCGCTGAGCAAGCCTATTCCAGACAGCAGCAGTACCCATGCACCGCGACGATAATTGCTGGCCATCAAAACAAGGCCCAGGCCGACGAATATCAGCAGGCTGGTCGGCAATAGGATTAGTTGAGAAATTACAGTCACCGCTGTGGCGTTCACGATCTGCTTCTTAAGTGGTCTATTTAGCGAGGTTGCCGTTTGCAAACGGCCGGGGATGCCACAGTATGCCTTGCAGACTTCGCTTACAATTGTATCTTTATGTTAGATGTTCCTTTGTCCAGTTTAATAGATTCTCAAATCGCGTCGAAAATCTACGATTTGCCGGGGATCTTCCTTCATGTGATGGAAAATGAAGAGTATTTTTAATTACGCTACGCTAACTTCGTTAGGTGTATTCATATTTTTTGCGTTGGCGCTGGCGGTGCCCTCCGGCTATTCATATGGTGCAGCGCTATTATTCCTGACCAGCATTTTCTTCTTGTTCCGGCAGGGGCCGACACTGCAATTGTCTCGTGAAGACAAGGGGCTCGTGTATGTGCTGCTCAGCATATTTTTGGTTTCTTTGGTGGCCTTTGCCCTCCAGGGAAACGAGCTTAAAACCTTGGATCAGACCAGCCGCTGCCTATTGGCCATTCCCATATTGTTGATGTTGCTGGGGCAACCTCCAAAGCTGGGGGCTCTGTGGGCCGGAATGATAGTGGCGGGTATTTCAGCCGCAGTTGTGGCTGCATGGCAATACCATGGCTTGGATGTTCCTCGGCCCACCGGCTATATGACAAGCGCGATTCCCTTTGGCGACATTAGCCTCATGGCGGGTATCCTGTGCGTACTAGCCTTCCCATGGGCAATCAAGCAAGCCAGATATGCAGCTTACTGGTGTGTTGGACTGATATTGGGCTGTGGCGGGGGCGTCTATGCGTCCATAATGTCTGGTAGTCGCGGAGGCTGGCTTGCCGTACCTGCCGTAGTAATACTGACCTGTTTCTGTTTTGCCACCAGGAAAAATTACAAGAAGTTCTGTGCCGGTCTGGGTGTCGTCATCGCTATCGCCGTAGCTCTCTTCAGCATGCCAAACAGCGGGTTGAAATACCGTTACGATTTAGCGGTGTATCAGGCAACTCAATATTTTCAAGAGGACGATGCTATCGGCACCTCTGTAGGGGTGCGCCTGGAAGCATGGAGGGCGGCTTTGATCAGCATTCCCAAAAAGCCCTTGATCGGGTGGGGGTATGCTGAGTATCAATCCGAGATAGAGCAAATGGCGGAGGCCGGGAAAATCTATTCGTATATTCCAAAAATGGCCAATACTCATAATAATTACCTTGAAGTTTGGCTGCATCAGGGGACCATCGGATTATTGGCCTTGCTCATGCTATACGCGGTGCCCTTCGTATACTTTTACAAGCGATTCCGGTCGCCGGATAGAACGGTAAAAATATTGGCGCTATCCGGCACTTCTCTGTTGTCATCCTTTTTCATATTTGGCTTGACGCAGGTGATTCTGGGACGCAACAACGGTATTGTGTTTTTCCTGCTTACACTGGTCATACTGTGGGCCAGCCTCAGGCATCGGGAAGGCAAGATTGCCACGCATATTCGCGCATAGATTAGCGAGCGTGATTTCGAGGGAATGAAATTTCTCGCTCATTGTTTTTACAGGCAAGAGGTTATTGATGGCAAACGTTCTGGTTACTGGTGCAGATGGCTTCATAGGTTCACATCTGACAGAACTGCTGGTGAAAGAAGGCTACAAGGTAAAAGCGCTTTCCCAGTACAACTCGTTCAATTACTGGGGGTGGCTGGAAGACGTCGATTGCCGGGATGATATCGAAATTCTCGCTGGCGACGTTCGGGACCCCCACTACTGCAAAAACATCACCAAAGATATCGATATTGTTTTCCATCTGGCTGCTTTAATAGCCATACCCTATTCATATGTTGCGCCAGACAGCTATGTGGACACCAATATCAAAGGCACCCTGAATATCTGCCAAGCTGCACTTGATAATGGTGTAACGCGGGTTATCCACACATCGACAAGCGAGGTTTATGGCACGGCCCAATATGTGCCTATCGATGAAGAGCATCCGTTACAGCCGCAATCGCCTTACAGCGCTTCCAAAATTGGTGCAGACGCCATGGCCATGAGCTTCTTCAATGCGTTCAACCTGCCATTGACGATTGCCCGTCCGTTCAACACATATGGCCCAAGGCAGTCCGCACGTGCCGTCATCCCTACCATCATCAGTCAAATTGCAAGCGGAAAGAAAGAAATCAAATTAGGGGATGTGAGCCCCACACGTGATTTCAACTATGTTGCCGATACCTGCCGTGGATTCCTGGAACTGGCACGTTGCGAGCAAGCCATAGGCGCCACCGTCAATATCGGATCGAATTACGAGATCTCGGTGGGCGACACCCTGAAATTGATTAAAGAACTGATGGGCAGCGATATCCGGTTCTTAACGGACGAGCAGCGTATCCGCCCTGAGAAATCAGAGGTTTTCAGGCTCTGGTGCGATAACAGCAAAATCAATCAGCTCACCGGCTTCAAACCCAGGTATTCAATTCGAGAGGGATTGCAGGCCACAATAGACTGGTTTGCGAAGCCCGAAAACTTGGCAAAATACAAGGCTGAGATCTACAACGTATAGGGAACGTTATGTTTGATGCGCTAATCGGCTTTGTGCAAGAGCAATACGGCACGACAGGTTTTATTCCCTTACATGCACCGGTTTTTGCCGGAAACGAGCAAGATTATGTAGCGGAAACCATTACATCGACCTTTGTTTCAAGCGTTGGCGCCTTTGTTGACAAGTTCGAGCAGGACGTGGCGCGGTATACCGGTAGTCCGCGTGCCGTTGCCACCGTCAACGGGACGGCGGCCTTGCACGTGGCCTTGCTTGTGGCGGGTGTCAGGCAGGGTGACCTGGTCATCACGCAACCGTTGACCTTTGTGGCCACGTGCAATGCCATTGCCTATTGCGGTGCCGAGCCCGTATTTGTTGACGTCGACCGGGAAACCATGGGCTTGTCGCCCGTCGCTGTGGACCTCTGGCTTGAAGAGCATGCATATCTTGACGAACATGATGTCTGCCGAGCAAAGGATGGCGGTCAAGCTATCCGTGCTTGCCTGCCCATGCATACGTTTGGACATCCGATTGCATTGGACGAGATGGCCGCGGTCTGTAAAAAATGGCATCTGGTCTTGATAGAAGACGCGGCGGAATCATTAGGCAGCCTCTATAAGGGCCGGCATACCGGGACGATTGGCCAGTTGGGAACCCTTAGCTTCAACGGGAACAAGATCATCACCACCGGGGGCGGGGGCATGATTCTGGCTGATGAGGCCACCGGTGCCAGAGTCAAGCACTTGACTACCACAGCCAAAAAACCCCATGCCTATGAGTTCGTACATGATGAGATCGGCTATAACTACCGTCTACCCAATATAAATGCCGCCTTAGGCTGCGCCCAGCTTGAGCAGCTTGATCGTTTCGTAATGGCCAAACGCGAACTTGCCGCCAGATACGCCGAGCTGCTGCGTGGATCCGATCTCATGTTCTTTACTGAGCCGGCCGATTGCCGTTCGAATTACTGGTTGAATGTAGTCATATGTCAAGACCTTGGCCAGCGTCAGGCGCTGCTGAAAGCGACAAATGAAAAAGGCGTCATGACGCGCCCGATTTGGCGCCTTATGAATAGCCTTCCCGTGTACGCGAACTGCCGGCATGGTGATTTGGCCAATGCCTTATGGCTGGAAGAGCGTGTGGTGAATATCCCGAGCAGTGTGCTGCCGGAGTTCCATCATGAGGCGTAAGGTTGCAGTGTTTACGGGAACACGGGCTGAGTACGGCTTGCTGTATTACCTGCTGAAAGAAATACAGTCGAGCCCAAGCCTGGAGCTACAGATAATTGTTGGCGCCATGCATCTCTCGCCAGAATTCGGAGATACCTGGCAGCGGATCGAGCAAGACGGCTTTACTATCGATGCAAAGGTCGAGATGCTGCTTTCCTCCGATACCGCCGTGGGGGTGGCCAAGTCGATAGGACTGGGTACTATTGGTTTTGCCGATGCGCTTGACCGCCTGAAACCCGACGTACTGGTTGTGCTGGGAGACCGGTTCGAAGCATTGTCGATAGCGCAAGCGGCCCTAGTGATGCGGATTCCCATCGTGCATATTCACGGTGGCGAACTAACCGAGGGTGCCTATGACGATGCGATACGCCATGCCATCACCAAAATGTCCATGCTACATTTTGTCGCGGCTGAACCGTACAGAAAACGGGTGATTCAAATGGGTGAATTGCCTGAACGGGTCTTTACCGTTGGTGCCATAGGACTAGATCATCTGGCGCAAACAGGCAGGATGACGCTGCAGGAACTATCGGAGAGCCTTGATTTTCCTTTGCGCCAGCCGTATCTGTTGGTTACCTACCACCCTGTGACCGCCGCAGACGAGAACCCATTGGCCAGCTTCAAGGCGCTTTTGCAGGCCCTTGATGGCTTCCCTGCCCATCAGGTGATCCTTACCTATCCAAATGCCGATAATGGCGGGCGAAGCCTTATTCCGCTGCTCAAGGACTATGCCCACCAACATGCGGGCCGTGTGCTAGCCATACCATCGCTGGGCTTCCGGCGTTACTTGAGCGTCGTTGCGCTTGCCGACGCCGTGGTTGGCAATTCTTCTAGTGGAATCATCGAGGTTCCCGCTTTTGGGGTTCCCACTGTTGATATCGGTGTCCGGCAGAGGGGCCGCTTGGCGGCAAGCTCTGTCTTGCACTGCGATGCACAGCCTGAAGCAATTCGAAGTGCATTGCACACCGTGTTGGCGCCTGAGTTTGCGCTTGCCGCAAAAGGAACGATCAACCCTTATGGTTGCGGTAATGCGGCTTCCCAAATTGTGCGTGTATTGGAATGCCGGGATGTGGGTTTGGCTAAACAATTTTACGATCTGAACTGAACCATGAGCGCATTCAACTTTGATCACGTTTATATCATTGCCGAAGCCGGGGTGAACCATAACGGCCAGAAGGACCTGGCATTTGCGCTTGTCGATGCGGCTGCTGAAGCGGGGGCTGACGCGGTCAAGTTCCAGACGTTCAACGCTCAAAAGCTGGCTGCAAAGCATGCACCCAAGGCGGCTTACCAGCGTGTCCGCACCGATGAGAACGAAAGCCAATTGAGCATGCTGAGGAAACTCGAGCTTCCACTGGAATGGCATGTAGACCTCCAGGCTTACGCGCATAGCAGGGGCATCGAGTTTCTTTCCACCGCCTTCGATACCGACAGCCTCGTTTTTCTTGACAAGCTGAACCTGCCTTTTTTCAAGGTGCCCTCCGGCGAGTTGACAAATGGCCCTTTGCTTTGGCAATTTGCCCGTACCGGACGACCTCTTATTCTTTCCACGGGCATGGCGACACTGTCGGAAGTGGAGCAGGCGCTCGCCGTGGTGGCGCATGCCATGTATTCCCCGACCGAGCCGGAAAGCCTCAGCGAGATCTGGCATAGATGGGGCTCGGCGGAGGTTCTCGACCAGATGCGGGGCCATGTCGTGTTATTGCATTGCACGTCTCAATACCCCACGCCGGCTCACGAGGTCAATTTACGGGCAATGGACACCTTGGCATCCGCTTTCGGATTGATGGTCGGCTATTCAGACCACACGGAAGGCGGGTTGATTCCTGTCGCCGCCGTAGCTCGAGGGGCCAAAGTGATCGAAAAGCACTTTACTGTAGATAGATCGCTGCCTGGTCCGGACCACAAGGCGTCCCTGGAGCCAGAAGAGCTGTCACGCATGGTTGCTGACATACGCGCTCTCGAGCAGGCTTTTGGAGATGGCCGCAAGGCTCCCCAAGCAAGCGAATGGGACACGCGAAGCGCCGCCCGCCAGCAAGTTATTGTGACGCGCGCCATAGCCCGGGGCGCGACGTTTCTGCGCTCGGATTTGACCACTGCACGTTGCGGGGGCGGGCTGCCTGCAATGGCCTTGTGGGACCAGGTGGGCAAAATTGCCGACCGCGACTATGTCGAAGGCGAGGTGGTATACGGCCATGAATGATAAGCCTTTGATCCTGCTAGGCGCCGGCGGGCACGCCAAGGTCCTGCTTTCTTTGGCTCTTGCAGCAGGCAAGCGGGTGGCGGGCGTTTGTGACCCCGATCTTTCAAAGCAAGGATCGGTTGACTGGAGAGGCATCAAGGTCCTTGGCGACGACACAGTGCTGGACACAATCGACTGCAACTCGGTGCAATTGATCAATGGGGTGGGGCATCTTGCGGGCAGTTCCATGCGCCTGGAAATTCACCGGAGATTCAAAGGAAAGGGGTTTCATTTTGCGTCACTGGTGCATCCTTTGGCTTGGGTGGACCGCTCGGCAAAGCTGGGGGAGGGCGCTCAGGTCATGGCCGGCGCCATTGTCCAGGCGGACACCATCCTGGGGAACGGGTGCATCGTCAATACCAAAGCCAGTGTCGATCATGACTGCACAATCGGGGATCATGCTCATATTGCGCCCGGCGCCACAGTCTGTGGCACCGTCACACTGGGTGTCGGCACTTTTATTGGCAGCGGGGCAACTGTGATCCAGAATCTTTCTGTAGGGGACGGAGCCGTTGTGGCCGCCGGCGCGGTTGTCGTACGCGACCTTTCCGCAGGACAAACATTGATCCCTCGCCAGGCCTTTAGGTAAAAAGTTGATCCGCCTTGCCAATCTTGCGTTAAGAGGGCTGACACTAGTAAGTAAATTCTTGCTGCTGTTTTTCCTGGCCAAATTCCTGGAGCCCGATGAGGTGGGCTTGTATGGCCTCATCGCGGCAACGATAGGATATGCCCTATATGCTTTGGGGCTGGAGTTCTACAATTTTTCCACCCGGGAAATCATAGGAAAAGACTCCAGGCTGTGGTTGGGCATGATCCGCGACCAGGTTGTCTTGTATGCACTGGCTTATCTTGCCTTGATGCCGCTGGCCTTGTTTGTTTTTTATAAGGGCTGGCTGCCATGGGGGTATGCGGCATGGTTCTTCTTGTTGCTCTTTCTTGAACACATGGCACAAGAGCTCAACAGGATACTCGTGGCTATCTCCGAGCAGTTGCTGGCGAGTGTTGTTTTATTCATGCGCAGCGGCGTATGGGGTTTGGTGGTCATCGTCGTCATGTGGCTTGAACCCGGCGCTCGTACGCTCTCTTTCTGCCTTGGCGCATGGGCTTTAGGAGCCTTTCTGGCGTGTGCGGTGGCATTTAAAAAGCTTTATTCATTCGATAAAAGCTCGCTGCGTTCCCCCATAGATGGGCAATGGATAGCCAGGGGGATCAAGATCGCCCTACCTTTATTGGTCGCCAGCCTTGCCATACGGGGGATATTCACCTTCGATCGCTACTGGGTCGAAAGCCTTTCCGGACTGGAAGTGCTCGGCCCTTATGTATTGTTCGTGGGTATGGCTATGGCTATCCTTTCTTTCTTGGATGCGGGGGTAATTGTCTTCTTTTACCCAAGACTCGTTGCATCTGCAAAGCTGGATGATCCATCGGTGTTCAGGGCCGACATGAAAAAACTAACCGTCAACGTCATTGGCACGACGTTGATCTTTGTGCTGGCATGCGGGCTTGTGGCTCCCATAATCTTGCATTGGCTGGGCAACCCCCTATATGACGAGCACCTGTATTTGCTGTATTGGCTGCTTATCGCTATTTCGATCTATGCCTTTAGTATGATTCCACACTTGGGGCTATATGCCCATGGCCGCGACCGCCACATCTTTCTAAGTCAATTCTCAGCCTTCTTTATATTCTTGGCAGTTGCCTATTTGGGGCAGGATTATATTGGGGTGTTGGTTATTCCTGTGAGCATGTGCATTGCGTTTGGAGTGATTTTGGCATGGAAGCTTATTGCATTCCGACTTGCCGGTTTTTCTGCCTGCAAGGTTTAGATTTACATAAGGTTATGGCGCCGGGTAGATTCATTGGGCAGGACTGCCCGCAAGGACCGGCGCAAGGCTATGCATGCGAAAATTCCATTTCCACCAAGTTGCCGGAATAGTGATATGAAGAACTGGGAATCCACATTGGTTGCCCCTGCCACTCGCCTGGAGAAGGCGATATCCATACTCGACAAAGAAGCTTTGCGTCTGGTCATGGTGGTGGACGCAGGGCGGCGGCTTTTGGGTACGCTTACTGACGGCGATGTCCGGCGCGCGCTGATCAAACACATGGACCTTGGGACTCCGGTTACGGATGTCATGTGCAGGAGCCCAAGAACGGCTACCCGGGATTGGACACGGGAACAGAAACTGGCGCTGATGGAGCAGCACCAGCTGCTGCATATTCCGGTGCTCGACGATGCTGGCCGAGTTGTCGGGCTGGAGACCTTGCATGGCTTGCTGCAACGTTCGCGCCGCGATAACCCGGTATTTTTAATGGCAGGGGGGTTCGGAACACGCTTGCGCCCCCTGACTGACAGCTGTCCCAAGCCGTTGCTGAAGGTCGGCGACAAGCCTATTCTTGAGTTGATACTAGAAGGTTTCGTGGATGCAGGATTTCATCGCTTCTATATATCGACCCATTACATGCCCGAGATGATACGTGCGCATTTCGGCGATGGCAGCCGGTGGGGCGTGGACATCCAGTATGTGCACGAAGAGAACCCGCTGGGCACTGGTGGAGCATTGGGGTTATTGCCCCACGATGAAATCAGCCTTCCTGTTTTTGTCATGAATGGCGATTTGTTGACCAATCTGAATGTGCAGAACCTGCTTGATTTTCATAATGCAAATCCTGCGGCGGCAACCATGTGCGTCCGTGAATACGAGCACAGGGTTCCGTATGGCGTCATACAAAGCGAAGGGCACCGGATCCGGTCCATGGTTGAAAAACCACTGTATCAGTATTTTATCAACGCCGGCATCTATTTATTATCGCCCGAGCTGGTCAAAAGCGTCCGGCCCAATACAAAAGTTGATATGCCGACTTTGTTGGAGGAGCAAATAGCACAAGGGAAAGCGGTCAATATGTTTCCTGTGTACGAGTACTGGCTGGATATAGGCAGGATGGAAGACTTTCAGCGCGCCCAGAATGAAATGGATCGCTTATGAAGGCTCAGCGTTATCTGGTCATAGGTAGCGGCAGCATCGCCCGCAGGCATATAGCCAACCTCAGGCGTCTTTTTCCTTTGGCTGAAGTTGCTTGCATTTCGGCCTCCGGTCGGCCCCTGACATGCGCAGACACCGGCGCGACTCATGTATGGCCTGACTTGGCATCTGCTCTCGGCGCTTCCGTGTCGTTTGCGGTGGTGGCTTCCCCCGCCCCTTTTCACATTGCACATGCCACCGAGCTGGTGAACAAGGGCGTGCCTGTATTGATTGAAAAGCCATTGGCCAGCTCGTTGGAGCTCTTCAAGGCCGATGGCCACATATTGAAGGCCAACGCGAATAGAGTCGAAGTGGCCTACAACATGCGTTATCTCACCTCGGCGGTACGCATGAAGAAATTGCTTGAAGAAGGAATTCCAGGCCGGATCTATACGGTACTGATAGATGTGGGGCAATACCTGCCTGATTGGAGACCCGGAACCGACTACCGCAATAATGTGTCTGCCCGCAAGGACTTGGGCGGAGGGGTCCTGCTGGAGCTTAGCCATGAACTGGACTACCTTGGCTGGCTCTTTGGCGGTTTCACCACCGCATTCTGTGTTGCTGGCCGCAGCGCTTGCCTGGATATTGACGTGGAAGATTCGGTGGACGCCCTGTTGGTCCGAGAAGATGGGCTGGTAGCCAATCTACATATGGATTTCCTTCAGCGAGCGGCCACACGCGTCTGCAAGGTCATCGGCGAGCGCGGCACGATAGAGTGGAACCTCAACCAGAATAAAATCACGTGGCTAACAGGAAATGGCGCCTCCGAGGTTCTTTTCAATGACCCCGATTATGACCGGAACGATATGTATATCCAGGAGCTGCTCAGTTTTTCGAGAGTAGCGGAGGGCCTCGCACCTCCCGCAGTGAGCCTTGCCCAGGCCGAACAGGTTCTGCAATTGGTCGATGCATTAAGGTTGTCGGCCAAGACACAACAAGCCGTATGCATCCGGAGCGTGGGCCAATGAGTGTTATTGCTTTTATATTTGCGCGCGGCGGCTCCAAAGGGCTTCCTGGAAAAAATATCAAGCCTTTGGCCGGCATGCCGTTAATCGGCCATTCGATTCATGCGGCTCAGCAATGCGCGGCTGTACGGCAGGTGTATGTATCCACCGATTCCCCGGAAATTGCCCGGATTGCCGAGCAATTTTCCGCTCGGGTTATCATGCGGCCCGCCGAATTGGCGACAGATACCGCGTCTGAATGGCATTCCTGGCAGCACGCGATACAATGCGTCCGCGATGCGGGCGAAGCGTTTGATACCTTCTTGAGCCTGCCTGCCACCAGCCCCTTGCGTTCTCAGCGTGATATCGCCGCATGTCTGGAGGCTCTGAACCAGGACACCGACGTGGTCATAACCGTTACTCCGGCGTCCCGCAGCCCGTATTTCAATATGGTCACACGCAATCCCGATGGCTTGGTCGATATCGTAATCAAAGCTTCGGGCATCCATCGCCGACAGGACGCGCCCGAAGTGTACGACATTACAACTGTTGCTTATGTAGCGCGACCCGATTTCATCTTGTCCAGTACTGGGCTGTTCGACGGCCGGGTCAAAGGGGTTGTGGTACCTAAGGAACGAGCCGTGGATATTGACGATAATTTTGACTTCCTGATTGCCGAAGCGTTGATTGGCCGATAGATATGAACCTGGAAAGCAAGACAATTGCGGTTGTGGGCGCCTGTGGACGCATAGGAACGGTGCTCGTAGAAGCATTGCTGGAGGCCGGCGCCAATGTCGTCGCTATCGACCGCGACGAGAAGGCGTTACTGGGCCTGCAGAGTGTTCATGAGTCGCGCCGGAACATTATTTACTCGGCAACAGACATAACCGATGTAGAGTCCATATCGCGCATGTTGACCTCTGTGAGCCAACACTATGGTGGGCTGGACGCCGCTGTCAATACCGCCTACCCCAGAAATGCCAATTACGGAAAGAAGCTGTTCGAGGTGGCCTACGACGATTTTTGCGAGAATTTATCGCTTCATCTGGGCGGATATTTTCTGTTCATGCAACAGTGCGCCAAATATTCCCAGGCGAATGATAGGCCATTCTCCCTGGTCAACATGTCCTCTATATACGGCGTAATGGCCCCACGATTCGATGTTTACGAAGGCACTCCCATGACGATGCCTGTGGAGTACGCTGCCATTAAATCGGCCTTGCAACACGTCAGTTCGTATGTGGCGGCTTATATGAAAGGCACGCAGTTCAGGGTAAATTGCGTCAGCCCCGGCGGGATTCTTGACGGACAGAACGCGAAGTTCCTGGCTGATTACAAAAAACATTGCAACAGCAAGGGGATGCTCGATGCCGACGATGTGGTTCCTATAGTGCTGTTTTTGTTGTCCGACGCGTCCAAATATATTGTGGGCCAGAATGTCGTGGTGGATGACGGCTTCAGCCTGTAAATTCCAAAAGCCGAGCATGCCCGTGTTGAAAAATTATCTCAAATCTCCAGTTCTGATATATGTCATTGGCTTATTCGTCATGTGGAGCGCGTATGCCCTGAAGATACCGAATGTCTATGTATTCGTCGGGCTGTTTTTTATTACCTTCATTTTTTGCATGCCTAGAAGGGCATTATCCCCTTTGACGATGTTTTATGCCTATTATGGCGCCTGGTTCGTTATGGCTCCATTGCTCGCATCAAAATATAGGCAGGGTGTCCTTTTCATTGCCGAATATCAGCTTTCCTTCGCTTTTGTCTATACCGTTTTTGGTCTTGGGATTATTTCAATCGAGGCGGGAAGAATCTTTGGAGAGAAACAAGAGGCAATTAAAACTTCGGTAGCGTCTGATCCCAATAATCTAAAAAAATGGATGTTGCCCTTATATTTGTTTTCGACTTTGATGATTGCGCTAATCGTCGCATTCAGCGGAGGCCTGGAGAAATGGATCGCTGACCCCGGTACTGCATTCCTGAATCGCGGAGGAACTGGGGTGTATGTCATACTCAGCCATTTTTCTTCCATCATTCTGGCGGCGATCAGTGGCTACTATGCCTATTCCACCAGAAAAAAGTGGCCAATTCTTGTGTTTTTGCTGTGGCTGATAATTACATCGCCGGTGCATGGCAGCAAGCTTCAAATCTCATTGCTCGCACTACTGCTCTTTTTGCCTTGGCTGCGTAATGTCAAGCTGTGGAGCATTTGGTCATTTTGTCTGTATGGCGCCTTTGTATTGTTTTTTTTATTGGGAATGATGTTCAGAGGTTCGAGCCTGTATGACGTCACTTATGGGTTTATCCATGTTCTGAGCTATTTCACCGCTCTAGAGAACCTCGCCTTATCCATCCGTGATTTTTCTCCCGGGTTTCTGACAACATTCTTCCTGCCGTTCGTCAAGTTTCTGACACCATTCGGTCTTGAAAATCCGAAGATGTATTTCGACATGAATCACATGTTGACCGACCATTATTATCCTGACCGGTGGGCTATCAGGGCCACGGAGCAGTGGCCAGTCGAGACGGATCTATATTTGAATTTCTTTTTCTTTGGAGGGTTGCCGCTCGTTGCCGCATATCTATTCCTGGTGGCCCTGGTTTATGGCTATGCCCGTAAGGCTGATTCATTGGGGGCTTGGTTGGCATCGGCTCTGCTTATTGTAGGCATCATTTCGCATTTGCGAGGCAGCCTATACAACCACATCGATTTTTATATGTATCCGTACATATTCTTGGTTTATTTTATTTTCAGGAAGTACTCGTTTTCTTTAAGCCATGGGTCTAAGTAAGTCAGACCGTCGCGTAATTCTTGATTACTTGCGCGCAACGGAGAACGAGATTGCCGTCGACAGGGTTGGCTATGACTCTTGCGGCATAACACCTGCTCAAGCGGGGTATCTGCCCAGGCCTTCCAAATGGTTTCATAAAGCAGGTTCGCGTCTGCCCGTACTTAAGATGGGTGGATGTGCCTTGTCCGTCATATGGCCCCGGGGCCTTGCGGCTATCTTCGGCGCCGTCGAATTTTTGCTTTTCCTGGTTCATATGAAGTTCAAGGCGGGTGGTCCAAGCCGCGCTATTCCCCAAGCCGTGTATGGTTTGGGCTTTTCTTCCAGAGCTGCCGAGGTGATTCGTGGAGATGCTTTCCCGAGCCCACCTACCTGTTGGCTTACATTACCCTGGGTCCCTTTGGTTACCCCAGCGGCTGCTCGTCAGGTCAATGCGCTTTCTTTGTTGCGCTTCAGGGACCTTCTGGCTGCCTACCTTCTGGCTATGCGCGCCATAAGGGTGATGTCACGGTATCGGCCCACTGCGCCCTGGATTCTTCAGACCTACACCGCTTTCCGCTGGTTTGCTGTTCGCGCGGCCCTGGCCAAGATATCAGCCCCGTTCTGGATGGCGGAGCACTTTGACCGCTGGGCTGTGTTGGCCGACAGTGTCGTGTGGCGAAGAGGGCTTCTGGCAGGTAAAGGCGACGCCCCCCGACTGGTGCTTGTGCAACATGGCATAGTGGGTGTCCCTTCTGAGGCAGCTGAGGAAGATCTTCCCTTCAGCTTGTCCTACAAGCTGAAGGCGGTTGACGCCTTGTATGTATACGACCATTCATCCAGCGCCATCTTCAAGGAAAAAATACTTGGACGAAGGGCAGCGGCTACCGTAAACGTCCAGTTCTTTAAACCGAGCCTACTCCTTTCTGACGGCAGGCGCGCGGGAAAGTTCGGCATACTATTTGTCGGCAATCCTGTTTGTGAACGCCTCCACCTATTTCTGTACGATCGGCTTCGTCATTATCCAGACATCCAGGTTTTTTATAAGCCGCACCCTACGTCGGCAGCCAGCAACAATGTGAAAAGTGAAAGCTGGGAGTTCATTTCCGATAAAACGTGGTATCCAAACGTGGATCTGCTTATTGCCTATCCTTCGACACTTGTAACAGAATATGCCGTTTTCGAGGTAGATGCCCTGATCCATCCTTTGAATCTTGAGGTTCAGAATGCGGAAAGCTTCCTGCGGTCTGTGGAATCCCGGCTGGAATTACGCAATACAATTCAACATTGAACGCCAAAGCCGGCCCGGCACCAATGGAACACGATGACTTATAAACGATACCAGATCTGTTCAAATTGCATAATGGATACCTCGGATCCGAACATCAGTTTTGATGCGCGGGGCCGCTGCGATTACTGCGTCAATTTTGAAACGACGATTCTGCCTAATTGGCATACCGACGAACGTGGCGCGAAGCAGCTGGAGCGTATCGCCGATAAAATTCGGGCGGACGGGAAGGGGCGGGACTTCGACTGCATTATCGGCCTCAGTGGAGGACTGGATAGCTCTTACCTTACTTATGTGGCCACGACCAAGATGGGCTTGCGGCCCTTGCTGTTTCATGTGGATGCGGGATGGGATACGGATCAGGCGGTCGGCAATATAGAGAAATTGGTCGACGGATTGGGGCTGGATCTATATACCGAAGTGATCAACTGGGAAGAGATGAAAGATTTGCAGGTGGCTTTCTTGAAAGCGCAGATTGCCGACCAGGACCTGCCGCAAGATACCGCATTCTTTTCCATGTTGTACAAGTTTGCCAGGCAGCACAAGATCAAGTATGTATTGACCGGCGGTAATTTTTCAACGGAATGCTGCCGCGAGCCGGAAGAGTGGGGCGGGTATCCGGGCATTGATAAAACCTTGATTTGCGACATCCATAAGCGGTATGGCCGGCGCCCCTTGCGGACGTTTCCCATTGTCGACATCTTGGTCTATAAGCTGTACTACAAGTATGTATTGGGCATGCAGGTGGTCAAGCCTCTAAATTATCTGCCCTATATCAAAAAAGAAGCGGAGAGCGAACTGGGGCAACGGTTCGGTTGGCAGCCGTTTCAGCACAAGCACCACGAATCGCGCTTCACGCGCTTCTACGAAGACTATTGGATGCCACGCAAGTTTGGCTACGAAAAGCGGCGCGCGCATTTTTCCAGTTTGATCATGACTGGGCAGATGTCTCGCGATGACGCGTTGCAGCGCATGGCCAAGCCGGAGCTTGATGAGCATTTCCTCTCGCAAGAGTTTCGTTACGTGGCGCATAAGCTGGATTTGACGGAGGCGGAACTGCAGGAGCTGTTCGAAGGCAAGAACAAAACCTATCGTGACTATAAGAACAAGAAGGCGTTGATAGGTCTTGGTGCATCCGTAATGCAGCGTGTTGGGCTGGAAAAGAGGTTGTTTCGATGATCACCATCATCGATTATGGGCTCGGCAATATTCTTGCTTTCGCGAATGTTTACCGGCGCTTGAATGTACCAGTCAAGATCGCTAAAGTTGCGGCCGATCTGGCCAACGCCAGTAAATTGATACTGCCGGGGGTAGGTGCTTTTGATCATGCGATCAGTCAATTGCAGCAGTCGGGCATGCGAGCGGCGTTGGACGACCTGGTGCTGACACGGAAAGTGCCGGTGCTGGGCATCTGCGTCGGCATGCAAATGCTTGCCAATGGCAGCACCGAAGGTCGCTTGCCCGGGCTGGCGTGGATACCTGGCACGGTTAAGGAGTTCGATGTGTCCAGGCTACCCACCCACACCCATTTGCCGCATATGGGGTGGAATGACGTAAGGCCGGTAAAGACGTCACCTCTGTTCATTGGCCTTGAAAAGGATGCGCGCTTTTATTTCCTCCATTCCTATTATTTTGAATGCGAGACGAAAGGCTACGTGGTTGCTGAGGCAGCCTATGGCGACGACTTTACGTGCGCAGTGAACAAAGACAATATTTATGGGGTGCAGTTCCATCCCGAAAAGAGCCATCATTCAGGGGCTCAGTTACTCAAGAACTTTGCGGATATCTAGCCATGCTGCGCCCACGAATTATTCCGTGCTTGCTGATCAAGGACAAGGGTCTGGTCAAGACCGTCAAGTTTTCCGCACCCAAGTATGTGGGTGACCCGATCAATGCAGTGCGGATATTCAACGAGAAAGAAGTAGATGAATTGATCGTTCTGGATATTGATGCAACGTCGCAAGGAACCGGCCCCGATTTCAAGCTGATCGAGCGCCTCGCAGCAGAGTGTCGTATGCCATTATGCTATGGCGGCGGAGTCAAGTCTGTGGAGCAAGCCAAGCGGATAATCGGCTTGGGCGTGGAAAAAGTAGCCTTGAGCTCTGCGGCACTGGCGCAGCCCAGCCTATTGAGAGACATAGCGGACGAGATCGGCAAGCAAAGTGTGGTCGTGGTGCTGGATGTCAAAAAGAAAATTTTTGGCTCACGTTACGAGGTTCATACCCACAACGGCAAAGTAAACACTCGTCAATGTCCGGTTGAGTTTGCCGCTAACCTGGAAAGCCTGGGCATTGGCGAGATTGTATTGAATTCGATAGATAACGATGGGATCATGAAGGGCTATGATCTGGATCTCATTGAAAAGGTCAGGAATGTAACCTCAGCGCCATTATCCGCGGTTGGCGGTGCAGGGTCGTTGGCGGATATCGGAAAGCTGATACATCGATTCGGCATAATCGGTGCAGTGGCAGGAAGCCTGTTTGTATTCAAGGGCGTATATAAAGCCGTACTAATTAATTATCCTCCTCCCGAAGAGAAAGACCGCCTTATCCAGGCGTCATATATTCAATAGTTTTCATTAATTCAATTTCACAGGCTGACCATGTTAGAGCCTCAGGCAAAATTGCTTATTACCGGCGGCACGGGTTCTTTTGGGAACGCGGTGCTTAAACGTTTTCTTGAAACAGACATCGGCGAAATCCGAATTTTCAGTCGCGATGAAAAAAAACAAGATGACATGCGCAAGCAATATGCCAGTGCCAAACTCAAATTTTATATCGGCGATGTACGCGACTACCACAGCATTTTGAATGCCAGCCGCGATGTTGATTATATTTTCCACGCGGCGGCATTGAAACAGGTTCCGTCGTGCGAATTTCATCCCATGGAAGCTGTCAAAACAAATATCCTGGGTACTGAAAATGTGTTGGAGGCTGCTCTGCAGAACGGGGTAAAACGCGTTGTGTGTTTGAGCACTGACAAAGCGGTGTATCCGATTAATGCCATGGGTATTTCCAAAGCCATGATGGAAAAAGTGATGGTGGCAAAATCCCGTAGTGCTGAAGGTGGCAATACCATCATTTGCGGGACTCGATATGGCAACGTCATGGCGTCCCGCGGATCGGTTATTCCATTGTTCATCGAACAGATACGCAACGGAAAGCCGCTGACGCTTACCGATCCGAACATGACTCGCTTCATGATGACGCTCGCCGACGCAGTGGACTTGGTGCTGTATGCATTCGAGCATGGCAACAACGGTGACCTGTTCGTGCAGAAGGCGCCAGCCGCCACTGTCGAGACCTTGGCAAAGGCGCTGACGTCGTTAGTCGGCAAGCCTGACCATCCTATTCGGATAATAGGTACCCGTCATGGCGAGAAGCTTTATGAAGCGCTTTTAAGCCGTGAGGAAATGGCAAGTGCCGAAGACCGGGGCGATTACTTTCGCATTCCCCCCGACTTGCGCGACTTGAACTATGGAAAGTACGTGGAGCAGGGAGAAGAAAGAATATCCCGTAGTGAAGATTACAACTCGCACAACACCCGACGTCTGGATGTGGATAGCATGAAAGCACTTTTATTGAAGCTGAGTTTCATGCAGGCAATACACAATGGCGAGTACGCTACGCCCGAGGAGTAGCCAATGAGGGTCTTGGTAACCGGAGCCAACGGCTTCATGGGTAAAAATTTAACGGCACGACTGTCAAGTCTCGTCGACGTGGAGATTCTGACGTTCACACGCGACCATCAGCCAGCTGAGCTCCCCCCACTGGTGGCACAGGCCGATTTCATATTTCACGTGGCAGGTGTGAATCGGCCTAAAAATATCAGTGAGTTCGAGGCGGGCAACAGTGATCTGACACGCATGCTTTGCTCTGCTGTCGCTATGACAGGAAGGCCTATTCCTATCCTGTATGCATCCTCAAGCCAAGCGGAATTGGACAATCCTTATGGCATCAGCAAGCGCAATGCTGAAAAGGCCTTGCAGGACTTGGCGTCGGCTCATGGAGTGCCTGTATATATATTTCGTTTGCCTAATGTATTCGGGCAAGGAGCCCGGCCTAACTACAATTCAGTAGTTGCCACTTTTTGCCATAACATTGCGAGGAATCTTCCAATACGCATCAACGATCCGTCTTCAGTCGTTGTGCTGGTATACATAAACGATGTAGTACAGAAGTTTGTAGAGATAATGCGTAACCCTCCCAAAACGGTGAAAGGGGGGGGTCTGACCGTGGAGCCCCAATACAGGATCACCGTGGGAGAGCTTGCCGCTCAACTGCAAGCGTTCAAGGATACATGCATTCCATTCCGCGCCGGTGATACCGAGACTGCTTTTACCATGGCTTTACATGAAACCTATCTCAGCTACCAGCCCTGATATTGGGGCGTTTAAATAAAGTTTGATATATTTCATTACATAAAGCTCTTGCCCTAGGCTAATTACAACCCCGACTATGAATAAATTAAAAGTAGTGACTGTGGTGGGCACCCGTCCCGAAATAATTCGCCTTTCCCGCGTTATCGCAAAGCTGGACGAATATTGTGATCACGTCCTCATTCACTCTGGACAAAACTATGATTATGAGTTGAATGAGATCTTCTTTCAGGATTTAGGTATACGCAAGCCGGATCACTTTTTGAATGCCGCAGGAGCAAGCGGAGCCGAAACGATAGGCAAAGTCATTATTGCCGCCGACCAGATATTGGCGCAGGTCGCTCCCGACGCATTGCTGGTGCTGGGTGATACCAACAGCGGCTTGGCTGTATTGCCGGCCAAGCGTCGAAAGATTCCAATCTTTCATATGGAGGCGGGAAATCGGTGTTTTGACCAACGAGTTCCGGAAGAGACCAATCGTCGAATCATTGACCACACGTCCGATATTAATCTTACGTATAGCTCTATTGCCCGCGAATACCTGTTGCGTGAAGGGTTTCCATCCGATCAAATAATAAAAACCGGCAGCCCTATATTCGAAGTGCTGGAGCACTATCGGACTGGTATAGAAAATTCTGATGTGCTGCAGAGGTTAAATCTGAAGGAACAGCAGTATTTCCTAGTAAGCGCTCATCGTGAAGAGAATATCGATTCGGAGCAGAATTTTGGCAAGCTGGTTCACGTATTGAATACCGTGGCGAAGCTATATCAGTTGCCCGTGATCGTATCGACTCATCCACGCACGCAGAAGCGCATCAACGCTGCGGGCATCAGTTTTCACCCAATGGTTCAACTGTTAAAGCCCCTGGGTTTCAAGGATTACAACAAGCTCCAGCTCTGTGCGCGGGCAGTACTGTCTGATAGCGGCACAATTAGCGAAGAATCTTCAATCTTGAATTTTCCGGCCGTCAATATCCGCGAGGCTCACGAAAGACCGGAGGCAATGGAGGAAGGCTCTGTCATGATGTCCGGCCTGAATGTCGATCGGGTCATGCAGGGGTTGAATATTCTAGTGGATCAGCCGCGCGGGGAAACCCGTTTACTGCGTCAGGTGGGTGACTACAGCATGCCAAACGTGTCGGACAAGGTCATACGTATAATTCATAGCTACACCGACTACGTCAACCGTGTGGTATGGAAAAAATATTAACTGTGCACTATGAGAATCCTGATAGTCACCCAGTATTTCTGGCCTGAGCCTTTTATCATCAACGATATTGTTGAAGCACTTGTGGCGCAGGGCCATCACGTTAGGGTATTGACTGGAAAACCCAATTATCCCGGTGGCGAAATCCTGGAAGGTTATGCCCAGCACGGTGTAATGTGCGAAAAATACGCGGGTGCCGATGTCCTGCGGGTGCCGTTGCGCCCCCGAGGCGGGGGAGGAGCGAAAAACCTGGCCTTGAATTACTTGTCATTCGTCTGGAATGGCCTGCGCTATTTCCCGGGCTCTGTAAAGGGCCAGGACTTTGACTTGATTTTCGCTTGCGCTTTTTCTCCAATCACTTCCGTCATCCCCGCCGTATACCTGAAATGGAAACTGAAAAGGAAATTAGTAGTTTGGATTCAAGACTTATGGCCTGAAAGTCTGAGCGCCACTGGTTTTATACGCAATCCCCTATTGTTGCGCATGGTAGGGTGGATGGTACGGGCTATATATGCCAACTGCGATGCCTTGCTTGTTCAGTCCAGAGCTTTCCACAAGCAAGTGGCGCACTATACCGATCCTCAAAAAATCGACTATTTTCCGAATCCCTATCGGGATGTCGCAACTAGCCCTGCATCGGAATCCACGATAGATCCCGACTTGCTGTCAATGATGGAGCACTATTTCTGCGTGGTATTTGCAGGAAACATAGGTACTGCGCAAGCGGTAGAGACGTGGATTTCCGCTGCTGAGCGGCTCAAGCATGTATCAGAAATCAAGCTGGTTCTGGTGGGCAGCGGCAGCATGTTGAACTGGATTCAACAACAGAAAGCAGCAAAGGGGCTGGATAATATCATTATTGCAGGGCGTTACCCACAGTCCGAAATGCCGTACTTATTTAAGAGGGCGTCGGCATTATTGGTTACGTTGAAGCGGGCCGAGATATTTTCTTATACTGTCCCGAGCAAGATTCAAGCATATATGTCTGCAGGCAAGCCCATTATTGCCGGTCTGGATGGGGAGGGCGCGCGCATCGTGTCAATCGCGGAAGCGGGTGTCAGTTGCGCATCGGAGGACGCCGATGGATTGGCCGATTGTATTGAGCGCGTCTATAAAATGTCGGATGCCGCGCGAGAGAAGCTGGGACGGGCAGGGCGTGACTATTTTCTTGCTCATTTCGAACTAAAGCAGCAATGCTCGCTACTAGGCGACCTGCTTCAACAAAAAATTAACGAAAAAGAGGCTAAATCATGAAGGTCCTGATCCTTGGCGCCACGGGTATGTTGGGTAATGCGTTGTTCAAGCAACTGTCTGCAGATGCCCGGTATCAAGTCTATGGCACTGTGCGCCGTACCAGTGACAAGAACCAATTCTTGAAAAACCACCAAGATTTTCTTGTAAGCAATATTGACGTTCTTGACCAAGACACGGTAATCAGTGTGATGGAAAGCATACGACCTGACGTTATCGTCAACTGCATTGGATTAATCAAGCAACTGGCCCATGCCGAGGATCCGTTATTGGCGCTGCCCATCAATGCCATGCTGCCCCATCGATTAGCCAAGCTATGCAGCCTGTCGAGCGCGCGTCTGATCCACATCAGTACGGATTGTGTTTTTTCCGGTGAGGTGGGGATGTACAAGGAAGAGGACCCGTCCGATGTCGTGGATCTGTACGGTAAATCGAAATATCTGGGTGAGATTTCCGATCTACGCCATGTAATTACCTTGCGCACATCTCTTATTGGGCACGGTTCCAGCAGCAATAATTCATTGATCGACTGGTTTTTAGCTCAACACGGAACAGTCAAGGGTTATAAGAAAGCGGTGTTTTCTGGCGTGCCAACTGTAGAATTAGCGCGAGTCTTGAAGGATTATGTTCTGCCCGCTCCTGAGCTACATGGCCTTTATCATGTATCGGCGCAGCCTATAGACAAATGCACCTTACTGGAGTTGGTAGCTAAAGAGTACGGCAAGGACGTGGAAATAATTCCCGATGAAGCCGTCTGTATAGATCGCTCCCTAGATTCGAGTCGCTTTCGGCAGGTGACAGGCTACAGTTCAAAGCCATGGCCCGAGCTGGTAAAAATGATGCATGAGCTTCGATAGCCGATACTATGAATAACCGAGTAGGGATACTGGGCGGTACCAGCCCAGTCGGCGTACAAGTGGTCAATATGCTGACTAACAAAGGCTGTGACGTCGTGGCTTTGTCCAGGTCAAAGCATACTGCCGATGGAAGGGTTGAATGGATTTCCATTCAAGATTTGCCGTCGGCTGCCAGCCCAACGCTAAGTGATATAGACCTTTGGATATCCGTCTCCCCCATTTGGGTGCTGGGCGATTATCTCGATTTAATAAAGCAGTCGGGGACCAAGAAGATAGTTGTGCTTTCGTCCACAAGCCGTTTTACTAAAACCACATCGACGGACGCACACGAGGCAAAAGTGGTGAACGACCTGATCGCGGGTGAAGAGGCATTGCAGGCCTGGGCTGGCCAGCACGGCATCCAGTGGGTGTTGCTACGTCCTACCCTTATCTATGGCCGTAGCACCGACCGCAACTTGTCGGAGATCGTCCGGATGATCCGCAAGTTTCGGTTCTTTCCATTGCTAGGCTCGGGCAAGGGCCTGCGCCAGCCCATCTATGTAGACGATGTGGCACAAGCGTGTTTGCAGGCAGCCCTGTCGAACCGCGCTGTGAACAAGGCCTACAATATTTCAGGGACTGAAATCCTGACATATCGAGAAATGGTGGCGCGTGTATTCAGAGCCATGGGGCTTGCGCCGCGTTTGGTTCAAATCAATACCAGCTTGTTCAAAATCGCCATTGCTGCTTTGCGCATGCTCCCTCGTTACCGTAACTGGAGCTTCGATATGGTAGACCGGATGAGCAAAGACATGGTATTCCCACATGATGAAGCAAAGATGGACTTTGGTTTTTCACCGCGGGGTTTTGAGCTGGCGGACAGGGACATCCAATAACACAAAGTATAAAGGCCTGGTTTGTTCGTCGATAATGTCATTATGGGTTTCCTGCTGGCGCTTGCCGTCTTTTTGATGGCATGTATAGGCACGGCTGGCGTTCGCGCCTACGCCATGAACCGTAGCATTCTGGATATTCCGAATGAGCGCAGCTCCCATACCATAGCAGTACCCAGAGGTGGCGGTATCGCCATCGTCGTCAGCTATCTGCTTGGGATAGTGTTCTTATTGCTGGCCGGACTCCTGCCGGAAAATGCCGCATGGGCTATGCTAGGAGCAGGCAGCGGAGCTGCCTTGATCGGTTTTCTGGATGACCATGGTCATGTAGCCGCCCGATGGCGTCTATTGGCCCATTTCCTGTGTGCAATATGGGCATTGGCATGGCTGGGGCCATGGCCCTCGTTGCAGATAGCGGGCTACGACTTGACTCCAGGTTGGCTGGCATATATTGGGGCCGCATTTTTCCTGGTCTGGATGCTTAATCTATACAACTTTATGGATGGCATCGACGGTATTGCCAGCGTACAGGCTATATCCGTTGGATCCGGCGGGGCGCTTCTGTATTATTTAGCGGGCGATGATGGACACGCCTTGGCATGCTTCCTGTTGGCGGCGGCGGCCACAGGTTTCCTGATTTGGAATTTTCCTCCCGCGCGTATTTTCATGGGAGATGCAGGCAGTGGTTTCCTGGGGTTAATCATCGGGATAATCACTATCGAAGCGGTCTGGATAGATGTAAAGCTGGCTTTGGGCTTCCTGATCCTGTCCGCTGTGTTTGTTGTCGATGCCTCCGTGACGTTGTTCAGAAGGCTTTGCCGACGTGAGCGTGTTTACCAGGCGCATCGCACTCATGCATACCAGCATGCCGCAAGGCGATGTGCTGGTCATCTGCCAGTAACCTTGGGTGTATTGATGATAAATGTCTTTTGGTTGTTGCCCTGGGCATGGGCAACGGGCATGGGCATGCTTAGTGGTTGGAGCGCCTTGACGGCGGCTTACTTGCCGCTGGTGGCTTTGGCGATCAAGCTGGGGGCAGGAAAGCAGGAAACGGCTGATGGCGCGAGTCCGCCTGGCACCAACCTGGATCACTGAAAATGTTGATCCGGGTAAAATTTTCTGCCTGTATCCGTACGCTTCTTGGGAAAACGTAAATACATGTTCTTGAATACTGCTTTTCGCACCCTATTGGTGTTTTCCTTTGATTTATTCATGGTCATTGTGGCGTGGACGGGCAGTTTTTTTCTACGTTTCAACTTCAATTGGCCCGCCGCATTCAATCCGGAAGTTCTTTACGGTGCCATCGTTCTATTGGCTGTTCAACTGGTGGCCTGTAGATGGGCTGGGCTCTATCGCGGTATGTGGAGCTTTGCCAGCCTGCCTGATTTAAAGCGTGTCTTGAAGGCCGTGGCGGTGTCTACGTTGGCTTTACTGGTGATAACTGTTTTTTCCAAGCCGCACTTTCTAGTGCCTCGTTCGCTGATCGTAATTTATCCAGTGTTGCTATTGCTGCTTATGGCAGGGGGCCGAGTTACTTGGCGCATGTGGAAAGAACATCGCTTGTACGGCAAAGTGTCGGGACAGGGAAAACCTGTCGTTGTCGTAGGAGCCGGTACGGCGGGTGCAATGCTCGTGCGCGAGTTGGAGCGCAGCCGGGAATGGGAAGTCGTTGCGATGGTCGACGATGACAAGGCCAAGCAAGGGCTGGAGCTATCTGGCTGTCGCGTCGAAGGCGAGACAAAAGATGTGGGTAGCGTACTGGAACGCCATGGCGCCAAGCATGTTATCTTGGCGATGCCCTCGGCGAAGCCGCAGGTCTTGCAGCGCGTGAACGAGAGTGCGAGCACAGCCGGGGCGCTTCTATTCATTGTTCCTGCGCTGGCGGAACTGATGAATGGGCGGGTGGCGGTCAACTCGATGCGTCCGGTAAAGATCGAAGACCTGCTTGGCCGCGAGACGGTGCAGATCGATACACCTAACGTAAAGCAAATGCTGGAGGGAAAGACCGTACTGGTTACCGGTGCTGGCGGATCCATCGGAGGTGAACTTTGCCGACAACTTGCACGTTTCTCTCCGGGCTGTATCGTGTTGCTGGAGGCCAGCGAGTTCGCTCTGTACATGATAGAGCAATGGTTTCGTGAGCACGCGGATACTGTCAAGATCATTCCTTTGGCGGGTGACGTGCGCGATACAGTGCGCATCAACGAGATCTTCACCGATTGGAAGCCCCAGGTGGTTTTCCATGCCGCTGCCTATAAGCATGTGCCTCTGATGGAAGTGGCCAATGCGTGGCAGGCAGTGCGCAACAATGTACTGGGTACGCTGAATGTGGCACGGTGCGCCCAGAAATATCAGGCCGAACGCTTTGTATTGATATCGACCGACAAGGCGGTGAACCCCACCAATGTCATGGGCGCCACCAAGCGGTTGGCCGAAATGGTATGTGAGGTGCTGCATTGCCAAGATGAGAGGACCCTCTTCCAGATGGTCAGGTTCGGCAATGTATTGGGCAGCACGGGTAGTGTGATTCCCAAGTTCCAGGCTCAGATAGCCCGAGGCGGCCCGGTTACTGTCACACATCCTGATATCAACCGTTACTTCATGTCCATCCCCGAGGCAGCGCAATTGGTGCTACAAGCCGCGGCAATGGGGCATGGCGGCGAAATCTTCGTGCTGGATATGGGGGAACCGGTCAAAATCGTGGACCTTGCACGGAATATGATACGGCTCTCGGGCTATTCCGAGGATGAAATTCGCATCGAATTCACCGGCCTGAGACCTGGAGAAAAACTATACGAAGAACTGCTGTCGGATGCCGAGGAAACCTTGGAGACGCCGCATCCCAAACTACGGATCGCGCGGTCACGTCAAGTCCCAGAGGGGTTTTATGATGAACTCTCGGCTTGGCTCGCCCAAGTCAGTTCGGTGAGCGACGAAAGCGTAAAGAGCCAGTTGAAGCATTGGATACCCGAGTATCAGCCCATGAGAATGTGAGCGCTGCTACGCATAATGAACGACGTCTGGCATGCGCTGCGCAAATCATTGTTTTTAATTCTATTTAAAGAGCGTAAGGGATCGAATGTATAAGGTACTTGTGGTATTTGGCACGAGGCCGGAGGCCATAAAAATGGCGCCATTGATCAAAGCTCTTCAGGCCGAAACAGGTTTTACAGTTAAGGTTTGTGCGACTGCGCAGCATCGACAAATGCTGGATCAAGTGCTTGAGTTGTTTGAAATAGTGCCGGACTATGATTTGAATGTAATGCGCCCAGGCCAGGATTTGACGGATGTTACTGCTAACGTACTCATCGGCATGCGAGAAGTACTGGACGACGCGAAGCCAGACATCGTGCTCGTGCATGGCGACACCTCTACTACGTTCGCAGCAAGCCTTGCCGCCTACTACGCAAAAATAGAGGTGGGCCATGTCGAGGCGGGCTTACGGACGGGAAATCCGTATTCTCCTTGGCCCGAGGAAATGAATCGACATTTGACGAGTTCGATCGCGGCTGTGCATTTTGCTCCAACGCAACATTCCCGTGGCAACTTGCTGGCAGAAGGAATTGCAGCTGATAGCGTGCACGTTACCGGCAACACGGTGATTGACGCTTTACTGGATGTAGTGGCGCTGATCAATTCAAACGAGGCTTTGCGTCAGAGCTTCGATCGCCATTTCAGCTATCTTGATAAGACCAAGCGCTTGCTCCTGGTAACGGGCCATAGGCGGGAAAATTTCGGCGCCGGATTCGAAAGCATCTGTATTGCTCTTCGAGAAATAGCCATGCGAGGAGACGTGGAGATCCTATATCCAGTCCATCTGAATCCACAGGTGCAAGAGCCCGTCCATCGAATTCTTGGAAATATTTCCGCTGTACACTTGATTGATCCTCTGGATTATCTTCCTTTTGTTTATCTCATGCTTCGGTCGACGTTGATTCTGACGGATTCTGGCGGAATCCAGGAGGAGGCGCCGTCGTTGGGCAAGCCCGTGCTTGTCATGCGTGAAACCACCGAAAGGCCCGAAGCGGTCGATGCGGGTACAGTGAAACTCGTTGGCGTCGATGCCACGGCAATATGTAATGAAGCAAATAGATTATTGGATGATACCGAGGCATATAAGGCATTTTCACGTGTCCACAATCCATATGGAAATGGAACATCTTCGAAAGCCATCGTAAAAATTTTAAAAAGCAGGTTTAAATGAGTCTTTCATATGATCGCATTGTCGTTGTAGGGCTTGGATACATTGGCTTGCCGACAGCCGCAGTACTGGCAAGCACTGGAGCCCAGGTCATCGGTGTGGATATTAATCCCGGCACGGTCGAAATGATTAATCGAGGCGAGATACACATTGTCGAGCCAGGCTTGGACCAGGTTGTTAAAAATACAGTTGCGGAAGGGCGTTTGCGAGCTTCGGTCCAACCAGAGCATGCTGAAGCGTTCATTATTGCCGTGCCTACTCCGTTCAAGGGGCAGCATGAGCCTGATCTTTCGTATGTACAATCGGCGGCGGAGTCCATTGCGCCTTTCCTTAAAAAGGGCAATCTTGTAATTCTGGAGTCAACCTGTCCAGTTGGCACAACCGAGAGGATGATCCAGTGGCTTGCCGAGGCAAGGCCTGACCTTTTGTTTCCGTCCAGGGATGGCGATGAAGCCGACATTAATGTGTCGTACTGCCCTGAGCGTGTACTTCCAGGGAAGGTGTTGGCAGAGCTCGTGTCCAACGACAGGGTGATCGGCGGAATTTCTGCGGATTGCTCCAAAAAAGCGCAAATCCTGTACAGGCAATTCGTCAAGAGTGAATGCGTGCTTACGGACGCAAGAACCGCCGAGATGTGTAAATTGACCGAGAATAGTTTTCGAGATGTCAATATCGCATTTGCCAATGAGCTTTCATTGATTTGCGATAAATTGCACATCAACGTTTGGGAATTATTAAGGCTCGCCAATCGCCACCCCAGGGTCAATATACTTAACCCGGGCCCGGGCGTGGGTGGCCATTGTATTGCAGTCGACCCTTGGTTTATTGTTGATTCGGCGCCTGAACTCGCAAAGGTTATCGGAACCGCCCGGGAGGTAAATGACGCCAAGCCGTCATTTGTCGTGGCTCAAATCAACCAGGCGGCGGCACTGCTTGCCCAGCCGAAAGTTGCTTGTTTTGGGCTTTCCTTCAAGGCAGATATCGATGACCTGCGAGAGAGCCCTGCTGTGCATATTGTCGAGACGCTTGCCGGCCAAGGGACACAGCTTTTATTGGTGGAGCCGTTCATTCATACTTTGCCGGCAAATTTGGCCAGCATGAAGAATGTGCGCTTAGTGAGTGTCGAAGAGGCTTTGGCAAGCGCAGATATCATTGTGAGCCTTGCGGATCATACATGCTTCAAGCAAATTGATCGTAGCTTGCTCGCACAAAAATCAATAATCGATGCGCGAGGCATCTGGGCATGAAGCAAGTATTGATCAAGCAGGGGGCGGTGGTACTGGATGAGGTTCCCGCTCCCATACTGGAGCCTGGAACCCTGCTTGTACAGGTGCAGTCTTCATGCATTTCAATCGGCACAGAGATGAGTGGTGTTCGGGCAACTGGCATACCCCTTTGGAAACGGGCTCTGAAGCAGCCAGAGAATGTGAAGAAAGCATTGGCGATGGTGACGTCGCAAGGCTTGTCCAAAGCATCATCCCAGATCAACGAGCGCTTGACAGCCGCGACACCTACCGGCTATTCCGCAGCGGGCGTGGTTGTTGGGGTCGGAACGGGCGTAGAAGGATTCAAGGTTGGAGACAGGGTTGCGTGCGCGGGCGCCCAATGCGCCTTTCATGCCGAGTACATTTGTGTCCCCAGGAACCTTGCCGTGCTCGTGGACGATAAGGTCAATATTGAGCAGGCTAGTACGGTGACGCTGGGTGCGATCGCGTTGCAGGGAGTGCGGCGTGCAGTACCTACTCTGGGAGAGACATTTGTCGTCATAGGCCTTGGTATCCTTGGCCAACTGACGGTGCAGCTTCTAAAGACCAATGGGTGTCGCGTCATCGGAATAGATCTGGACAATGACCGGGTCGACCTCGCAAAGCAGCATGGACTGGATATCGGCATTTCAACGGAAACGGCCGATCATGTAGAGCATGTCAGCAGAATTACCGGTGGTGTTGGCGCAGACGGGGTCATCATTACCGCTGCGACGTCTTCGGACGCGGTTATTTCCACCGCGTTCAAAATGTGTCGTAAAAAGGGGCGCGCTGTTCTCGTAGGAGACGTAGGACTAAATCTGAATCGGGGCGATTTTTATCAGAAGGAACTGGATTTTTTTATATCCTCGTCATATGGCCCTGGCCGCTACGATTCAAATTACGAAGAAGGCGGCCTTGACTATCCAATAGGCTATGTACGCTGGACTGAGAACCGTAACATGGCTGAATACCTGCGATTGATCGCAGAAGGCCAGGTACAGCTGGAGGCCCTGATCTCGAAAATCCTTCCGATAGACGAAGCGCCAGCTGCCTATGAATCGCTAAAAGATATCCACACAAAACCCCTGATGGTGCTGTTGTCGTACGCTGCAAGAGCGGACGGGGACGCAAGAGTTGTTTCAAATAAGGCTAGACCCTCCCTTCGTCCAGGCCAAGTGCAGCTGGCAGTAGTGGGGGCAGGGGCTTTTGCAAAGGGCATGCATCTGCCCAATGTCCAAGAATCCAGGAAGTACCTGCTTCATACCGTTATCAGTCGGACGGGGCATAACGCCATGGCGGCTGCAAAGCAGTTTGACGCTTTGCAAGCTTCGACAGACTACGATCTAGCGCTTCAAAATGCCGATATAGATGCCGTGCTTATCGCGACCCGCCATAATTTGCATGCGGATATGGCTTTAAAAGCGCTGGCGGCAGGAAAGCACGTATTGGTGGAAAAGCCGCTCGCTCTTACACAAGAAGATCTCGATAGGGTAAGGGCCTTCTATGCTCGGCCCGATGAAAGCGCTCCTGTCTTGCTAACCGGATTTAATCGCCGTTTTTCGCCTTATGCAAAGCGCATCAAGGAAATTGTTTCCTCTCGTACGAATCCCATGGTGCTGAACTATCGTATGAATGCTGGATACATTCCCCTGGATCATTGGGTGCACACGGACGAGGGCGGAGGGCGCAATATTGGCGAGGCATGCCATATTTATGATCTTTTCACTTTTTTGACTGGCACCAAAGTTATTGGGGTCTCGGCTCAAAGTCTAACTCCAGCAACAGCGTACTACAGCGCAACGGACAACTTTGTCGCAACACTATCATTTTCGGATGGCTCGATTGCAACGCTCACATATACGGCTATCGGGGCAAAAGATTATCCGAAGGAGCAGCTGGAGATTTTCGTCGACGGAATGACCATCGCCATGAACGACTTCAAGTCTTTAGAGGTCTATGGAAGGAAGCAAACCGGCCTGCAAACCAAGATATCTGAGAAGGGCCAAAAAGCCCAGCTAGAGGTTTTTGCCGATGTCGTGAAGAACGGTGGGCAATGGCCTATTCATTTATGGGAGCAAATACAGGCCTCAGAGATCGCTTTAAAAGTCCAGAGTCTTTTGTCAATAAAAGGTTAAGCGATGCTCGAGTTACGCGAGTCAAAGCGAATAAATAACTTTCACCTGCTGCGACTGTTGGCTGCCATCGAAGTGTTTACTGCTCATGGACTGGCTCATCTTGAGGTGCCCGTTCCTGAATGGGTCGTCGAGATTCTATGGTGGTTCCCAGGCGTTCCGATTTTTTTCATCGCCAGCGGATTTCTCATCACTCAATCTTATTGTAAAAATGGAAGCTTAACGGTTTTTTTTCGTAATAGGATTCTCAGGATTTTCCCGGCATTGTGGGTATGCTTGTTAGTATCCTTGGCTGTCGTTGCCCTGTTTGGCGCTGCTGGGGATTTTTGGACTGAAGGAGCATTTTGGAGATGGCTAGCTGCCCAGTTAATGGCTTTCAGCTCGCTGGCCCAAGTGGTCGCTTCCGGCATGTTCAATACCTTCGGAACCCATGAATTAAATGGTGCCCTATGGACGCTATCAGTTGAGTTGCAGTTTTATCTTATATTGCCGCTACTCTTATTTGTCGTGTTCAAGGCCAAATTGAAATTTTTATGTGTCTTCTCGATATCTCTAGCATCAATAGGTATCTATCTAATTACGATTGATTATTGGACCAAGGGGCCGGTAAGCAACATAATCCTTTTTTCCTATACCTCAGTTTTTCCTCACTTATTTGTTTTTTTAATTGGTGTGTGTGCTTATATTTATTTTGACTTCATCAAGCGATGGTTGATTAATAGGATATTGTGGTGGCTGTCGACATATATTGTTTGGCGGGTACTGCTTTGGCAGGCTGGGTACGCTGGATATTGGGCAGTTGAAAAAAACGTGTTCCTCATGCTGATCACCAAATTGCTATTGGCAGGAGCTGTGTTGTCATTTGCATTTTCCTTGTCAGGATTAAGCCAGAGAATTCTAGGGGATAATGATATCTCCTATGGCGTTTATATTTATCATATGGTTGTGATAAATATCTGGGTAGAACTGGGTTTTACAGGCAGCTTCTGGCCGCTATGGGCTGGATTGCTGGTAACTTGTTTCGTTGCATCCTTATCCTGGCGTTTTATTGAAAAGCCCGCGCTCTCAATGAAAAAACCAAGGTTATTATTGCCTCAATTGGCATGATTGAGGCTTTGAGCATTTATAGAAATTGGAATGAAATGAAAGTCCCCTTCATCGACATAACTCGCTTTGAAACCGGCTTTAAACAGCGGTGGCTGGAGAAAGTTGACATCATGTCCACCGGCGCCAAGTTTATTGGCGGGGCAGAGGTGGAGACATTCGAAACGCGCCTTATCGAGCGTCTCAGTGTTGATTTTGCCGTTGGATGCGCTAATGGCACAGATGCACTACAGCTTGCATTACGGGCATTGGGCGTTGGCGCGGGCGATACAGTGCTTGTTCCTGATGCAACATTTTGGGCAACATTTGAGGCGGTCGTCAACGTAGGCGCCAGCCCAGCCACGGTCGATATAGACATTACCGATGGCGGCGTGGACCTGAACGCTTTCGAACATGCCTTGATAGCGGAGAAACCGAAGGCTGCCGTAATTGTTCATCTATATGGCTGGGGGAGCGCCCATCTTGACGAATTAAGGGCGCTGTGTCTGAAGCACGGCGTGCCCTTGCTGGAGGACGGAGCCCAGTGCTTTGGGGCCAAGTACCGTGACCAGTCCATTTTTAAGGACGCACAGATTGCTACGACTTCGTTTTACCCCGCCAAGGTCCTGGGAGCGGCTGGCGACGGTGGCGCTGTATTTACCAGCGACCCAGCATTGGCTGAGAAGGTGCGTCGTCTTGGCAATCATGGTCGTACGGCGCATTACGGTTATGGAGATGTCGGTTGGAATTCGCGCCTTGATGCATTGCAAGCGGCGTTCTTGAATATCTCATTGGATTACATCGATGCAAGGATTGAGTCGCGCAAGGAATCTGCTTCCTTCTACCGCCGGGAATTGCCCATTGTAGATTTGACTCCAATGGGGGTTCCAAAGGGGTATGTTGAAAATGGATATTGCAATGTGTGCCTGATACCCGACGGGAATAAAAAAGCCGAGCTGGAAAGGTGCTTGAGAGAGCGGGCGATCGGGTTCGGAAATATTTACCCAGGTGTGATGTCAGCGCAAGTTGGCGCAGCGCCTTACCTAAAAGCACGTTATGGCGGGCAGCAGGCAAAGCTATTGTGCGAATCTGTTTTGAATTTACCTCTTTATCCTTATATGACAACAGAAGAACTGGATTATGTTGTTCTGGCAGTTCGTGAATCCGGGAAGCATGCGAAATGAAAGCCGAGAGAACAGATGTGTATTTGCATCCCACAGCCAACGTATCAGATGCGGCAACAATAGGCAGAGGGACTAAGGTCTGGGTAAATGTCCAAATTCGTGAAGACGCGGTAATCGGTGAAGGTTGTATCCTTTCAAAGGATGTTTACATTGATCACGCCGTGACAATTGGCCATCGCTGTAAAGTGCAGAACAGCGTATCGGTATATAACGGCGTCACATTGCGTGATGATGTGTTCGTTGGCCCCAATGTGTCATTTACAAACGATAGAGTCCCGCGCGCCTTCAATGTGGATTGGCAAATAACTCCTACAATAGTGGAGACCGGAGCTAGTATCGGGGCTAATAGTACGGTTGTCTGCGGTATCACGATAGGAGAATACGCGATGGTGGCGGCGGGCAGTGTCGTAACGAAAGATGTTGCGCCCTACACGTTGGTGATGGGGAATCCGGCACGTCCTTACGCAAAAATCGATAAAGCAGGCAACAAAGTAAGCGAGGAGGCATGATGCCGCATCGGCAAGCCGTAAAAATTGGCCTCATAGGCCTTGGCAAGATGGGCCAGAATCATTTACGTATATTGGCGCTGCTAAAAAGTGTCGAGCTGGTTTTTGTTTATGACATGGATACTGCTCAGGCGAGCAGACTCGCCGAAGTATATGGAGTCAAAACATCCGATAAGCTTGAAACATTGCTGCCATTGGTGGACGCTGTCGTGGTCTGCACTCCAACAGTGACGCATGGTGAGTACATTCGTAAGGTCGCTTCTCACGTAAAAAACATCTTTGTCGAGAAGCCAATGGCCGATACAGTCGAGGAAGCCAAGGCCTTATTGGAATTTTCCGCCGCTCATAATCTCAGGATTCAGGTCGGATTCATTGAGCGTTTCAATCCCGCCGTGCAACAATTAAAAGCTGTGCTTGATAAATCTGACCAAGTGGTCAGCATCGATTTTACAAGAACCAACAAGCTCAGCGCACGTATTACGGATGTCGACGTTGTTACTGATCTAATGATCCATGACATCGACTTGGCGCTTTACCTTAATGGACCTGTCAGCTCTGTATCGGCGCATGGTGTCGCTCAGGGATCTATGATCGATTTCGCATCAGCGTTACTTACCCATAGGAATGGCCGGTTCTCTCGTATACAGGCCAGCAGGATCACTGAGAAGAAGATCCGCACGATTCAGGCTACCTGCATGGATATGTACGTGGATTGTGAGCTTGTCCGCAAGGAGCTATTGATCAATCGACAATCGGAAATTCAACAAGAGAATGATGGTCCCTACACGATAAGTTCAGTTGAACAGACAATTGAAGTTCGCCAGCAAGAAGCCTTGCTGACCGAGCTGCAGGGCTTCATCGCATTCTGTCGGGAAGAGGATGTCGAGGTGCCGACCGCATTAGCAGGCCTTCAGGCCGCTGATATCTGTGATCAAATTCAAAAGGCAGTACGAAAATGAGTGCACGTCCTAATATTTCGGGGCAAAGTGTTTTAGTAACTGGTGGCGCGGGCTTTATTGGCAGCCATCTGGTTGACGGCTTGTTGGCCGAGGGTGCCCGAGAAGTAGTGGTAATCGACAACTTGTTTGTTGGTTCGGAAGAAAACCTCAGCAGTGCGCTCAACACCGGCAAGGTGGTGTTTTATCGAGACGATGCCGAACTTCCGACCAGCCTTGATTACATCTTCAAGAACCATGCTATTGATGTAGTCTTCAACTGCGCGACCAAGGCACTGAACTATTCCTTTCTCAATCCGGCAAATGCGTTTTCAACAAACGTGACGGTAGCCTTGAACTTGCTTGAGATTCAACGCCGAGGCGGTTTTAAAACCTTGTGCCATTTTTCGACGTCCGAAGTCTATGGAAGTGCCGTCTATGAACCAATGGACGAAGCGCACCCCAAGAATCCGACCACTACATATGCAGCCGGGAAGGCGGCGGCCGACCATGCGGTTGAGAGCTACGTCAAAGTATTCGATCTAGATGCGTTCATAGTGCGGCCGTTCAACAATTATGGCCCTCGGCAGAATTACCAAGGCATGCTTGCGGGCATTATTCCGATAACAGCCTGGCGTATCCTGAATAATATTACGCCAGAGCTACACGGAGATGGGCTGCAAAGCCGTGATTTTATTTACGTTCATGACACCGTGGACGCGGTACTCAAGCTTTACGGAAAAATGATAGCGGGCGATTCCGTAAATATCTCAACTGATAATCAGATCACGATTTCAGAGTTGCTGCAGCGCATTTGTGCAGCAATGGATTACACAGGTGAGATTCTCAAGAAAGCAGGACGCAAATCAGATGTGCTATGCCACCTGGCCAGTAACGCGAAGGTACACAGCCTGATTGACTATAGGCTCACCCCCTTTGAACAAGGTTTGGAAGAAACACTTGCTTGGTACAAGGCAAATATCAAGGTACGGAAATGAATGACATCCGGCTAATCAAGCCCTACCTGAAGTTTGATGAGGTGGAAGCGGAGCTTCGGGAAATATTCGAAAGTGGCATGTTTACCCGTGGCAAACATGTGGAATCCTTAAGGCAAGAACTTAAAGAGTATGCCGGTGCCAAACATGCATTTCTAGCGACGTCCGCAACCACGGCTTTGTGGACTTGCATGAAGCTTCTTGATATTAAGCATGGCGATGAAGTCATTGTCTCGGATTTTTCTTGGCCGGCAACAGCCAACGTTGTAGAGGATATGGGCGCACGCCCCGTCTTCGCGGATGTTTCCTTAGAGACTTTCAATATGTTGCCAGAAGACCTCGAACAAAAAATCAACCCGCGCACGAAGGCTGTTATTTTTGTTGATGCTCTTGGCAATCCTTCGGGACTAACAGAAATCAAGAAGATATGTGAGCGCCATGGCCTTCCGCTGGTGGAGGACGCCGCATGTGCTATCGGAAGTAGCGAATTCGGGCACCGATGCGGATCAATCGCTGATCTCACCTGCTTTAGCTTTCATCCTCGTAAACTGATCAATACTGGCGAAGGGGGGGCAATCCTGACCGATCGTGATGATTGGGCTAGATGGCTGGACATAAAGCTGGGCGCTGGAGTGGGCGGCATGAAGGGCCCAGGCGCGGATTTTATCGATTTTGGCTACAACTTCAGATTGCCTGAAATGGCTGCGCTAATGGCGCGCAGACAATTAGAGAAGCTGGAATCGATTGTTGATGAGCGAAATGAGACTCGGGCCGAGTATATGAAAGAACTGACCCCGATGGGTTACCAGGTTCAAGCAATTGATCCCGCTGCGAGACATAACGTGCAATCTCTAGTTTTTCGTGTGCCGTCGCGTATTGATAGGAATCACATAATTTCAATGCTGCGAACAAAAGGAATAGAGGCGACAATTGGGACATACTCCTTGAGCGCAACCACCTACTACCGTGATTGCTATGACTCAGTGCAAGAAAACTCCAGGCTCCTTTTTGAAAATACACTCACACTTCCGTGTTATCAAGGAGTTGATGTGTCACGGGTAGTTAATGAGATAAAACACATTAAATAATGTTTCCAATTCAAAAAGTCGTATTTCTAGGAAGCAAATCTCTTGGCCTCCAGGCATTGAGGGCGGTTTATGACTTGCGCCCTGAGTCCTTGCTGGCAGTGATAACGCTTGATGACTCTTCAGATGCCCGCAGCGATCTGGTCGGTTTCAAGGAGTTTGCCGAAAGCACCGCGAAGCCGCTCTTCATAGCGAAAAACTCCCGCGAAGCAGAAACAATCATCCAGTCGTTGAATCCGGACTTATGCTTGGTAGTATGCTGGTATTGGTTGCTCAAGCAGAAGTTGTTAACATCCATACCGCATGGAGCAGTGGGTGTCCATAACTCACTTTTGCCAAAATATCGAGGAGGCTCACCCCTTGTATGGGCAATCCTGAATGGGGAGAATGAAGTGGGTTTCTCCATTTTTTCTTTAACAGAAGAAATGGACGCGGGGCCAGTATGGTTTCAGGAAAAAATTAGCTTGAAAGACAATGCCTCCGTTGGTGAGGCCCTGGACGTGATTCAAATAAGGCTGATTGAAACTTTCAAATCAGGATGGTGTGATTTTTTAGACGGAAAAGTTCCGTCCAAAATCCAGGATTCGTCGATGGCTACTTATTGTGCCCAACGCTTTCCGGACGATGGTCAAATTGAGTGGTCTTGTACCGCTAGGCAAGTTGTCGATTTTGTTCGGGCGCAAAGTAATCCTTATCCGGGGGCCTTTACTTATTTGAATGGGCAAAAGGTAACGATTCAACATGCCGCGATATGGCCTTTCTTATATTTTGGTCGACCAGGGCAAGTTGCTCAGGTATCTGAAGAGGAAGTCCTAATTATTTGTGGTGATAATAAGGCCGTACGTATCAGTTCAGTGGAACTTTCAGGGGTATGTAAGCCTGCAAAGGAAATATTTTCGTCAATAAAGATCCGGCTATGAAAAGTCCTGTTTACGTGGTGGATTATGGTGTCGGGAATGTTGGTTCAGTTGTAAATATGATCAAGCGTGCAGGTGGAGAAGCAGTAGCCTCCGGCGACCTCCAGCTTCTTTCCTCGGCGGCTAAGGTTCTCCTTCCTGGCGTGGGTAGCTTTGATAATGCTATACAGAAGTTGAGGGAGCGGGGTCTGATTGAGGTCTTACAAGAAAGAGCTGCGGCTGGCGTTCCATTTCTCGGCATATGTCTTGGAATGCAATTAATGGCTTCAGTGAGTGAAGAGGGAAAGTTGCCCGGATTAGGCTTGATCCCGGGCCAAGTAAAGAGATTTAAAATTGATCCAGCTCTTCAAAATCTAAAGATTCCTCATATGGGATGGAGTAAAATCCATAAAATTAAAGATAGTCATCTACTCGATGGTTTGGACGAAAAATCCAGGTTTTATTTTGTTCATTCCTATCATTATGATTGTGCAGACCCTGAAGATTGCCTCTTGCAAACTGAGTATGGCTATTTATTCACTTCAGCGATCGAGCGTAGAAACTTGATGGGTGTTCAATTCCATCCTGAAAAAAGCCATAGATACGGTATGCAGCTTTTTAAAAATTTTGTGGATCTTTGACGTGCCAAATGCCCGTGTCATTCCTTGTTTATTAATAGATCAAGGCGCTTTGGTAAAAACCGTCCATTTCAAAAATCAAGTCTATGTGGGCGATCCAGTTAACGCTGTGCGGATTTTTAATCAAAAGGAAGTAGATGAACTGTTCCTCATTGATATAGCCGCGACTATCTCAAGGAGCGGAATCGACTTTTCCACTCTGGAGAAAATAGTAACGGAATGCTTTATGCCGATTTGCTATGGTGGTGGGGTTCATAGCTTAGAAGATATGCGCCGTCTTTATTATTTGGGCATCGAGAAAGTTTCTTTAAGTTCGTCAGCCCTGGCGAATCCCCAACTGGTATATACGGCAGCGTCTGAGTTTGGTAATCAGGCGGTCGTAGTCACGTTGGATGTTAAGAAGAATTTCTTTGGAAAATATACTGTCCGCACGAATCGGGGAAAATCAGATACCAAGCGGTCCCCTGTTGATGTGGCGCGGGAGATGGAACGCGCAGGAGCGGGCGAGATACTCTTATATTCGATTGACCGGGATGGAACATGGTCGGGGTACGACTTGCCGCTTATTAAAGAGGTCAGTCGCGCTGTGAGTATTCCCGTCGTGGCCTGTGGCGGCGCGGGTGAGCTTTCACATTTGCGTGCCGCAGTAAACGAGGGAGCCTCGGCCGTAGCAATTGGCAGTATGGCGGTATTTCAAGCAAAAGACCTTGGTGTGTTGATAAGGTTTCCCACTAGAGAGCAGCAAGAAAAGACATTCGAATGAATACTTCTGTAGATCAAATTACCTGTACTCGTTGCATTTTCGATAGTTCCGTACCCAACATTTCTTTTGACGAAATGGGCGTGTGTAATTATTGTAAGCAAATAGATGGGCTTAACGAAGAGTATCCAACAGGCTCTGAGGGGAAACTCCGCCTTGAGCGAATGATAGCGGATATTAAAAAAGCGGGAAAAGGAAAAAAGTATGATGCAATAATTGGCGTCAGCGGGGGATGTGATTCTTCCTATCTCGTGCATCAAATGCATGCGGCGGGATTAAGATTGCTGGCGGTTCATTTTGACAATACTTGGAACTCCACCATCGCCACTGAGAACATTCACAATTTATTAGAAAAACTAAATATTGATTTATTTACCATCGTGGTTGACAACAAAGAGTACGATGATATCTATCGCTCGTTCCTTCAGGCAGGCGTCAAAGATATCGAGTGCCCTACTGATATTGGGTTGGCAACTACCCTATATAAAGCAGCAGAGAAGTATGGCGTAAAGTACATGATAGAAGGTCATTCATTCCGCACGGAAGGAGTGGCGCCGCTAGGCTGGGTATATATGGATGGTAAATATATCCAGTCAATTCAGAAAAAATTTGGAAAGTATAAATTAAAAACCTTTCCAAACCTATGGCTCAAAGATTTCATTCTCTGGATGATCTTTGGACGAATAAAGAAAGTTAGACCGCTCTATTACATGGACTATGACAAAGAGGCTGCGAAAAAGCTCTTGGCTGAAAAGTACGGCTGGCAATGGTACGGTGGCCATCATCTGGAAAACAGATTCACTGCGTTTTATCACAGCTATTTTCTTCCTCGTCGCTGGGATATTGATTTCAGAATTGCCGGATACTCTGCTTACTGCAGGAATGGGTGGATGAGTCGGCAGGAAGCGTTGAATTTAATGAAAGAGCCGCCTCACATTGAATCTGATTTGGTGGACTTTGTTAAAAAACGCCTGGGCTATACTGATTCTGAGTTTGAGGCAGTGATGAATTTACCAAAAAAATCGTATCACGATTACAAGACATACAAGCGAACTTTTGAGCTGATGCGGCCTTTTTTCTGGCTCATGTATAAGTTGGAACTGGTGCCGAAAAGCTTCTATATGAAATTCACCGTCAAGCAGAAATAACATGCAAAAGTACATTCTGCAATACGGAAGTTTGGCCGGCTGGCCATATCGCATCGCGGAAGGCTTGCGGCGGCTTGGCTATGACAGTCTAAATGTCATACAGGAAAATTCTGATGTGGACGACCTGGATAGGCAACTTCCTCATCACCGCGCATTGGCACAGAAAACAGATCACAAGATAATCAAGCTAATAAAGCGAGCGGCTTTTTTATATGAAGCCACTAAACATTGTTCTCTGGTTCATTATCATGGAAGTGTAATTTTACGTAGCCACTCTCATCATATTTTAGAAGGAAAAATATTCGCAAAAAGGGGAATACCTATGGTGATGAGCTTCGGAGGTGGAGATGCGCGTATTGTCAGTGAAGCTCGTATACATAACCCATATTTCTACCGACAGCTTGACGAAGAGCGAGATAAAAAAATCAGAAGCTATTTGAGTTCAATTTCACGCTATATTCGCTATGCCGTTACTGATTGTGAAATGATCTCGTATGTCGAACCATATTTTGAGAAGTGCTATGTCTTTCGACAGCCTGTAGATTTACGGCTTATAAGCTTTACCGCTCCTAATGTCGAGCGCCGACCGGTTGTTCTACACATTCCTACGAACAGCATGGTAAAAGGCACGGATGTAGTGATAGAAACTGCGAACAGGCTTCGTGCTGAAGGCCACGACTTTGAGTTTCGAATGAAGCGTCAGCTTACGCAGGCTCAAATGTGCGAAGAGATAGCCGCTTGTGATATTTACGTTGATGAGCTTTTGTGTGGCAGTTATGGTGTAACAGCGGTTGAGGCAATGGCGGCAGGTAAGCCAACTATGACGTATATTCGCCCGGATCTAGTGTCGAAGTTCCCGGCGGATATGCCGCTGGTCAATGCGAACCCAGATAGCTTATATGAAAAGCTGAAGGAGTTAATTATTTCTCCTGAACTGCGGAGGCGTATTTCGTATGCCAGCCGTGCTTATGCAGAGAAATATCATGATGTGGATATGGTTGTTAAAGATTTGATCAATGTTTATAGAGATATTGGATTTAAAGCATAACAAACTGGTTCTCAAGAAATCATATATTGTATAGCGTCAAAATTGGATAATGGGCATGAGGATGGATTGTGTTGCTTAAAGAGGCTCTTCGTATTGCAGTTAAGAGCGTTCCCGAGCCCTTTGCTCGTTCATTTACCTATATTCCTTTTTCCCTCCGCCTGGGAGCTGCCTATCGGCGATCAACGTCAGATATCCGGCGTGCTGAAATCAGTGACTTAGAATTGCCAGATGCCCAACTATTAGAGCAATTAAAATCAATCGTCTACATTGCGGCGAATAAGGTACCTTTTTATCACGACTTTTATCGTAGCAAAGGATTTTCGCCGGAAGAAATTCAGGTCTTGTCGGATTGGCAAAAAATCCCGCTGGTTACCAAACAGGATTTGCAAGGGGTGCCTCTAGCCGATCGTTGTGTCCCAGGGGCAAATGGACTGGTTTCCAATACGGGAGGCACTTCAGGGCGACCATTGGAGTTCATGCTGCATAAAGATGCTATCGCCCGTGAATGGGCGCATATGCATTATATTTGGAATGCCAGAGGGTATCGGCCCCAGCATTTAAAAATAAGATTTACCGGCAAACACTTCAACGACCTTGAGCCTCTTCACTACCACCCGTTGCATAACGAATATATTGTGAATGCTAATAGTCCAATGGTAGACGTCGTGAAAGCGCTTGCGTCAATGCGGTTAGATGCATGTCCTCGCTGGGTGCATGGGTATCCGAGCTTGATCGCGGAGTTCGCGCATACCCTCTCCTCCGTGGATCCGCAGTTTGCGGCTTTGTTTCGTACCAGGCTATACGGAGCTTTATTAGGGTCAGAGTTACCCGTACCGGTTTACCGTGATGTAATCGAGCAAGTGCTGTCAAATAACATCGTTAGCTGGTATGGGCATAGCGAGATGGCTTTGCTAGCGCGAGAAACTACCAGGGGAGTATATGAGTCCCTGCCTACCTATGGTTATGCCGAGGCGGTGCCCGTGGAAGGGTCTAAGGAATGCCGATTGGTGTGCACATCATTTCATAATAAGTTGCACCCATTTATTCGATATGACACAGGAGATCTGGTCCAGCCGGTATCCAGTCTAAAGGGTTCGCTTGCATTTCGAGTCACTGAGGGGCGGATTGGTGATTTCATATTAGATCGATTAGAGCGCAGTATATCTCTGACTTCGATTATATTTGGGCGTCATCATCAAGCCTTTGAGGACATTCAGCACCTGCAAGTTTATCAGGAGTTTCCTGGGCAGATTATCTTGCTTATTGTCCCACGTAAAGAAGGCCTGGATGAAAAGAAACTCCTACAGGGCTTCGATTTTAGTGGGCTGGATTTGAACTGGAGCATTAAAGTTATTAGCTCACCCATCAGAACGGGGGCAGGCAAGATTAGGCTGAAAGTCAGCCAGAAGGAAAACTAGAAGTCATACCAAACCAAGCTATTAGTTCTTGACATCCATTTGATAAGGCGTGTAGTTGAGCAAAATAGAAAGCCTCCTGCCCAGCCACTGGTATAGGCGCATAGTGGAAGGTGGTTATGGCGCCGTGTTCTCCATGAATGTCCTTTTACAGATTCTTGGATTCGGCTCCACCATCTTAGTGGCCAAGTTCATACTACCAAGTGAACTGGCTATGTTGAAGACTGCCCAAGCATATGCGGCGGTGGCCGTGATACTGGCCGGTGCCGGCCTTACATCTCCCCTCTTGCGTTTTTGTGCAGACCCTTCGATCCAGGATAAGGCGCAGCAAGTAATGCTACGCAAATCGATGAGGATTATTGCCATCGTCAGTACTATAGTTGTTTTAGTAGCTGTTTGCGCTACAGAATTATTATGGGGGATTACCAGCTACCCTGGACAGGTTTATGTTGTCTACGCACTTCTCCTTCCCGCTTTGGCTATCACAACCCTATTGTATGTTTTTCTACAAGCCCGACAGCAGTTCTCAATTCTAGCGAGAAATCAGTCAGCAATAAAATTGTTCTCGGTGGTGTTTGTTGTCATTGGTACATATCTATGGGGCTTGCAAGGGTTCTTAATCGTTACCTTACTTGCCACGTATGTGGGTTTGATCCCCTTATTCAGACTAACATGGGTAAAAAAGAGCCCCTCTTTTCACAAGGATTTGCCTGCGGGATTTTATCATTTAGCCTTTTATGGAATGGTGGGGACATTCATATCTACAGTAGGCCAGTCTTCCGATTTTATTTTAATGAATTGGGTGGGCGTTAATAGCATTGAAATTGGTAAATATTCTTTAGCATCAATTTTTTATCTGGGCGCAGCCACGCTTACGGGTTCAATCCAAGCGGTGATTACCCCAAAATTTACAAATATCATGTCGATGCCTTTGGAATTCAAAGCCTATCTAAGTAGATGGATGAAAAAAATATTCATCTTGAGCTTAGGAGTCGCGTGTGTGATGATCGGTATTGCCTGGTTGTTACAGGTATGGTTCTTTGACGATAAATATCATGGATTTATTGGCTATTTAAGCATACTGATGGTGAAGTATCTGATCTGGTCATCTTATGCAATTTTAGGCGCGGCAATGCTTGGGGCAGGAATTATAAAGAGAGTGACTTGGATAGTTATGGTGACCACGGTAGTCTCATTTGTTATTGGCTATCCTCTTTGTGACTGGCTCGGGGCAACGGGTGCCGCTATTGCCCAAATGATAGTTGCCCTCCTATCAATGACCTTGTTGCTATCGGTGCAGAAAACGGAATTTGATCGCGCCCTAGGGGCGACGAAGACTATGGTGCCATGAATCTGATCACTTTACGGCAATATATTAGATTGGCAACTGAACTGCCTTTCGGAGAGGTATTAAAAAGGGCGGCTAGGAAATCGAAGAATGCCGTGACTGAGTTGCTGATGCGGCGACGAGATCGTTGGAACACAACATACGAGTATCCAAGCCCACGCAGTGGGGGAGGATTGTTCTGCCGTTTTCCAGAAAAGGGGCTACCAGTTCCTTCCTCATCTACCCGTACAACCTTGCTCGCAATAACGAACTTATATTTGAATCATCGGTTCGACTTGCTGGGATCGGGTTGGATAATGGTGTGTCATGGAATGGAGTGTGCCGGATTAGAGGGTCACAAGTATTCGAGCACGACAGCTACAGTTTTCGATCGTAAGGGCGAATGGCTGGCCGGGCGGATCAATCAGTCGAATCTTTCTTATTCACAGCGTATTTGGTCACTTCTGGATCCAGAATACTTGCCAATAGACTGGCATATTGATTTCAAATCGGGATACCGATGGAAGGAGAATACCTGGTTCAAAGATATAGCCTTTGGTCATTTACCAGGCGTGGACATCAAGGTGCCGTGGGAGCTAGCGAGAATGCAGCATCTACCTCAACTGGCACAAGCCCACGCGTGTGCATTAGTGGGGCATGAGGGATTTTCTGAACTGCACATATACATACGAGAATTTCGGAATCAGGTATTAGACTTTATTGCCCTTAATCCTCCTCGTTTTGGAGTGAACTGGGTTTGTAGTATGGACGTAGGAATAAGGGTGTCGAACTGGTTGATAGCCTACGATCTGTTTGTCTCCAATGGGGCTTGTTTTGATGAGGAGTTCAACAAGATTTTCATGATGGCTGTTTATCAGCATGGACAGCACATTATTAATAATCTGGAATGGCATCCAATGTATCGGGGTAATCATTACTTAGCGAATATTTTGGGCTTGTTGTTTGTTTCTAGTTATCTTGATCTTGACGACATAACTGATTCGTGGCTAGCTTTTAGCATATCTGAGTTAATTAATGAAGTTGGCTTCCAGTTTTTTGAAGACGGCAGTAATTTTGAAGCCTCCACCTCTTACCATCGATTGTCTGCTGAATTGGTCGTTTACGGTACAGCTCTGATACTAGGCCTGCCCGACAATAGGCGCATAAGGTTAAGCACTCTCAATAGGCACAATATCACCCATGTGCCGCCCCTAGATCCGAAATTCGTGGGTAGGCTCCTATATTTTAAGGAGGCGGTCTGTGATATTTTTCCCGACTGGTATTGGGAGCGATTAAAGGGGATGGCTGAATTCACTCTAACTATAATGAGGCCTGACGGACAATCTCCTCAAATTGGGGATAATGATAGTGGAAGATTGTTTAAGCTAACTCCAATATATGAAGTTTTGTCACTCAATGCAGTAAGGCGCCGATACGAAAACCTCGCTCAGTACGATACGGGTGATGAGGTGTATATGCTTGAAAGGCAAAACGATCATAGGCATCTATTTTATGTAGTGTATGCGCTATATGAGCACAAGAAAGACTGCGAAACGCCGATGGAGTTCATGTTTGAAGTTTCTCTAATCGAATTTTTAGCCAAAAAAGCAAAGCGCAGTATTAATGATCCCTTGAAAATAAAAGGTGAACTGCCTTCTGGGCATGTAGGCTGTGGAACTTGGCTCGAAAAATCGATACCTCAGTCCTACGAGTTCTCAATTCCAGCAAATGAAAGCGACAGTTTAGAGAGAGCGGTTAGGATTAAAGCCTATCCTGATTTTGGCCTTTATCTGTATAAGAGCAGCAATCTCTACTTGGCCATCAGGTGTGGCCCGGTGGGTTTGAACGGACTCGGAGCTCATGCTCATAATGATCCCCTATCCATTGAACTATGGATAAATGGCAAGCCGATGGTACTTGATCCAGGAACTTATTTATATACTCCACTGCCTTCACGCCGGGATGAGTTCAGGTCCATCAGTGCTCACTTCTCACCTAGAATAGACAATATAGAGCCTGGAAGCATGTCACATGGAACTTTCAGACTGGGAGGGGAGGCCAAGCCAGAATGTCTGCATTTCTCGGAAAGAGAGTTTTTTGGACGGTATTCGACTGGTACACACTACATCTATAGACATATTTCTATAGGGCCGCACAATATCCTAATTAAGGATTGGGCTTGTGGTGCGCCTGGGGAGCTTATAAGGCTGGATCCCGGATCACTTCCTTATTCTCATGGATATGGATGGCGGTGCTCTGATAGAGCTGATCGCCTTGTTTGAATGATTTTACTAAGCACTTAGGACGGGCGGAAGGAGCTTTTAAAATAGTAAAATATGCTCTCTCCTCGCTGGCGCTCATGATTGTTCTTTACCTCGGTAGACCTAAGTATCAATTTGGATATCTTCCAATTAGAAATTTAACTATGCGTATTTTGATTTTGGCATACTCCTATTCGCCCGCATTAACGCCCCGTGCCTTCCGTTGGACTGCGGTCGCTGAGTGGATGGCTTCAGAAGGTCATGATGTTGAAGTTGTGTGTGCAAAATCTAATGGCTTGAGCGGTTTTCAAGTTATCAAGGGAGTGCAAATTCATCGTGTGGGAGGTGGATTCCGGAATACGTTAAAAGCCTGGATGAATCTTGAGCAGGTCGTTAAACCGAAGCCTAATAAAGCCATGGTTAAACAGGCGTTAAGTAAGAGGAGTTCTAGCTTAGTACGAAAGTTATATAGTTTCACTCTGAAAAATGTGATGTGGCCTGATTTTGCCGCATTTTGGTATTTTTCTGCTTTCCGAAAATCCAAAGAACTAATAAAAAACAAACCCTACGATGCGATTATATCCGTATCAATTCCTTTTACCGGTCATTTGGTAGGGCTGTCACTCAATAAAAGATATATGATTCCTTGGTTGGTAGATATCGGGGATCCGTTTTACTTCATGACTGAAACTCCGGTTAATAATCATAAATTCTTTGGAAAACTGAATTTCTATTCGGAAGAAAGAGTTCTTGAAAAGGCTGATGTTATTTCGGTAACTACGAAACAGACTAGACTTGAGTACTATAAGCATTTTCCATATCTGGATGCAAATAAGATATCGGTCATACCGCCGCTCTTCGTAACTCCCGATCTGCAGAAAGGATCAAAGCAGCTCTTCACTGGACAGCGTAAACTTAAACTGGTTTATGCAGGTACCCTTTATAGTCGTATCCGCAGTCCTGCAGTTTTATTAAAATTTTTTGCATCTTTACTTGACGAGCCGATCGGTGAGAAGGCAGAGCTACATTTTTTTGGTGAAATAAATGACTGTGCCAGTTGCTTCCAGGAGTATGCCCATTTAATAGGGGAGAAAATTTTCCTACATGGGCTGGTTATGCGTGATGATGCACTGCAAGCTATGAAAGAGGCGGAAATTTTAATTAATCTCGGAAATCAAACCGGCTATCAATTGCCAAGTAAAGTGATTGAGTATGTGATGTTAGGAAAGCCAGTCCTCAACATATCTCCTTTACCGCTAGATAATTCAGAAAATTTATTTGAAGGTATAAATAGCATATTGTCTGTCACCGAAGATTCCCTTTCGCGTGATCTTGAAGCGTATGCTGAAGTTAGAAATTTTATTGAAGCACCTCCTCCAGTGAGTCCAGATGTCATTGCGAGGTTTTCGGAAATCCATGGACTCCAAAAGATAGGACAGAACTACATTGAGCTCTTAGAGGAGAAAATTAGCCGTGAGCCAGTGTTAAAAAATCTCGCTATTTAGAGGACGGTACAGCTTGTTTTTGTAAGGCATAAGCTGCCCAGCCTAGATAGATAACCGCAAATATTCCTCCGATGAAGGTGCTAAAAATAATAAGCAGTAGCCAACTGGGATAGACTGGGCTGTTTGACACCGATACACCTCCAAAAAGAGCTGTAGGGTAGACCGATTTGGAGTTAAGGAGCTTATCCGTGAGATTGCGTTGTTTTATGACCTTATCTACATATCTATCTACCTGAATCAATTTAGTTAACTCTTCGACGGTCAAAGTGTTTCCTTCTTTGAGAAGCTCACCGAGTACTTGCTGACCTTGTTCATAGAGTAGCTTGGTATTTGGCCTTATTTGATTTTCCCTTGCGAAAACCGATAGGCGATGATCATAAATAGGTTTATGATCCTTAACTAACTTATCAATTGCTTTGTTGAGTAACGTTACGGCATACTCGGTACTAGGCGCTCTGGCGTATATTTTTATATAAGGGCCGTGTAGCAGGCGTGCTCGGTAGGAAAAATAGTTTGGATCCCTATCAGCAGCAATGGGGTCAATAATATCTTTCCTGTATGCGGGCTGACTGATCAGTTCAAGAGTTTCTATCGGAGGCATCACCAAGTTATCTTCTGATTCGGAATGCGGAGCTTGCCCTATGCGTACCACGCCCGATGCTTCGTACATAGAAGTACTGGCAAAGTAAGTAATCAACAAGCATGAAATTCCTGTACTCAGCCATAATATTGCAATACGAAACCGATTCGAAAGAAACGCCTGCTTTATCGCAGTATTGGAGATCTGCATTTTATTATCCGGTTTTTGAGAAGCTGGCTTGGTGTGTACATAAGAGCACTAATCAGGGGGGGCTATGCATTACCTGCCATAACCGATGAGTAAATTTCTGAAATGTTCTGTTATCACAGCTATTATTGCGAAAATTAATAGCGTTCCCGGATACATCAAATTGAAAAAAGTTGAAAAAACCCCAATGGTTGAAAGCAAAACTGCTAAATAAGAAAATAGCGAAGAAAATGCGAGAGAAGTTAAGCCAATCTTTAAATGGAAGGTAGTTTCCTGTAAAAAAATCAAAGTTAGCACCACTATGGGGCACGCAACAGCTATTCCTATCCAGCCCGCGATCAAGAAAGCCTCACTTCCATAAGGCAAGGTTGCTCCCCCAGGAGATCCTGCAATGAATTGATGGAGTTCCAGTGAAATATTGATTTGCTCATGGGGAAGTAAACCTCGAATAGTCGGCAACATGGATACTCCCAGCACTCCATTCTCTTGGACATAGCTGATTGCCCCAGCTATGGTATCAGGATACGCGACAAACATCCTATACCATATGCGTGTTAGCAGACTTTGAATTGTAAGATCGTCAGGTGTTGTCCAGAGATAGCCCAGGGCGAGCAAGAAAAATCCTACTAATAAGAATATAATGAGTACTTTATTCTTCACTAGTGTCAATAGTTTTTTGTTATCACTTCCCATGTGAACAATCAAGGTTATCCCCGAAGAAAGGACAAAACTTATCAACCCCGCTTTGGATCCCATGGACAGGCTCGCGCTAAAACATATTATCGCAGCTAAGAGAAAATAAGGCCAATAAGCTCTATTGAATCTATAAATCAATAGAGCATAGCTGAATATAACGATAGGCAGAAAAACAAATCCAATATTATAAATAGGCCAGTTTTTTAATCCATAAATATATTTCATTCGGGTCGAAAAACTGTTATTTATGTCAAGCGATCCATCTAGTGTAGAAAACAAAAGAAGATATCCATCTGTTTCTAAAAAGTATTTTATGCCTAGAGCAGTAATGATCACGATTCCTACGAGCACTAGAAGTAGATCTGTCAAGGTTAGCTTGGCAAGGCGCGCCGGCGGGTTTCTATATATAATATATGGCGCTGCAAATATATAATAAATAATAATCTGGACTATCAGAATCAAAGCTAATTGATCGGAAACTGCATATTTATCAAAGTTGATCCTGTAGATCGAAGAGCTACTAAATGTGCTTATACTGCCTAGAGCATTGAATGCGAGCATTCCAAAAAAGGCGAAAACCAATATAGGGAATTTATGAATTTTTTTGGAAATAAATAATAATATTATCCCTGGGATATATGCAATAATAACTGTGATGTATAATAATAACGGCGTTGTCATGGTTGCTCAATAAGAGTATTGCCAAGTTATACATCTAGTCGACTTATTTGCTATTGTGCGCGAGTCCGGATGCCGATGGGCGAGCTACAACAATCAGCGTTTCGCCTCCGAGCGCGCGCACACCTAAATCTCTATTAAGCGCACATAATATTTTGCGAAAAACGCCAGCTAAGCGGGTTTTGAAACTTTTTTGTGGTGCGTTGAAAAAAGCGCCGCTGTATTTCCAGTCCAGTACCTCGAAACCGCAGTCAGCCAGAAGTGCTAACGCTAATGATTTAGTGTAATAGTGTATGTGTCCAACTTTCTCCCGAACATATAGTAGCGGAGTTTCTCTAAGTACGCTTAATGCAGATAGGTCAAGGGGGAAGTGGAATACGAAATGGTCGGCCCTATTTCTTATTTTTGATAAAAAATGGAATGGGTCGTCTAAATGCTCGATAACGTCAAGTAGAAGGGCAACGTCATAATGGTCGCTACTATCCGTTAAAAAATCACCAAGGACAAAAGTTATATCCTTTTCCTTATGGTCCGCCCAAAAGGTGGTTGCGGCCGGGGCAATATCAAATCCGGTCAGGCGGGTCCCAGGATAATTTGAACGTAGGGTATCTAGCACATCCCCAGCGCCGCAACCGACTTCAACTATACTTGTAGGGCTGATGCGAGTCCGTTGAAGTGCCTCGTAGACGAGCATTGCTTTCCAAGGAGAATCCTCGCGGTCCCATGTCGGGTTCTTGAGAATATAATCATTGCTGAGATAGCGATTTTGTGATTTTTCTGTATTCAACCGTGATACCTCATTATTGTAGAAGCTTAGGCAATTTACGTAGATTTTATGCTGCCACCTCGTTGAGCCAGGGCGGGGCGGTCAATTGCCAATCAAGCTTTTTCTTAGAGTTTAGTTTAACTCTTAAGAAGAACCTTTAGAATAGGCTGGATTCCCACTTGAAGTAACAAATATATCAATCATACCGTTGGCCGACTATGTTGACGGTTGTCATTGAGTAAGGAATCGAATAGCTTTCGACTAGCCTGAATGGCTGCTGGGTTCAATAGCCGTGCGATAGCTCGATGTTGGACATCACGCCGTCGTTGGCAGCGCAAGTCGTCAGTCTGTATGTCTAAACTCTCTATCTTTTTTACAAATTCTGTAAGTGAGTACAGCGGGAGCTCCCATCCTAGTCCCTCAGCATCAAGATTCAACCAAGGTGTTCTATCCGAAATCAGGACGGGAGTTCCTACACTAAGTGATTCTGCAATCACATGTCCATAATTTTCTCCCTGGGTAGGAAAGAAAAACAAATCGTATAGTGAAAATATATTTTGGACGTCCGAAGGTAGTACATTCCCTTTGTATCTGGCGCAGATGTTCTCAGGAAGATTGGAGATCAATTCTTCACAGGTTTTCCAATATTCCGGATCTTCTTGGGGGCCATATATGTCGAACTCCACCCTTTTTTTAGTTACCTGAGCCAGCACTTGAAGAGCGTAGTCCAGATTCTTGATGGGTACAATTCGAGAAAGAAAAATCACTTTTAGTATGCCCGCCGAAACATGTGGCGCCCTTGATGAGCATAATGTACCGGGATTGGAAACTTTTTTTGGCAGGTCTACTGCTATTTCGATTTTTTGCGCAGACACTCCCAATTTGTCAGCCATCTCTTCCGCTTCTATCTTGGTTGATGCTTGGAAAACAATTTGACGGTGGAGCCGAGCGAGCCGAAAACAGGCTAAATAGACTGATTTCCTTATTCTCTTAATACGCAGAGCAGCTGGCGAAAGCTCGCCTCGAGGTGCGATGATTATTGGTTTTTTGAGTGATCTGCATATTTTGCTAGCTAAAAGGGGCTTGGCTGTAAAAGTTAGATCAAAAAAACTATTTAAATATAATAAGTCATGCGGAGTTTGCGAAATGATCTGCGCAATGGTTCTTATCGAACTATAGGCGGGCGCGACATAATAGATATGAGCGTTACCAATTTTCAGCCATTGATTTGCCTCAATGCCTGGATATTGACTATGGTCTCCCAAATCTCGATCACGCGTCACAATCCAGAACTCGAATTGCTCATTCAAGTGTTCAACCATATTCATGACTGTCCGCGGTGCTCCTCCGCTTTTATATCCAGGGAGGTAATAACTGGTAAAGGTAAGTATTTTGGGCTTCTTCGTTTGCATGGGATAGCGAATTTTAAGAGCGCTTAAAGCCTATTTATACTTGGGGGGCCGAGATATATGAACACTTACTTCCCTTGCCAAGACTGATTGATTTAACAGTAAATCCTGAGTGCCGAGCTAACATACTTAAGGGAACTGTTGAGGAAAAGGCTTGCTATAGAATTGGCAGCCAGCCCCTTTACCAGTGGCTCGAGTCCTGTTTACTTGGATACTACAGCAGGCACGATAGGCTTCGCGCTAATCTAGGCATAGGGGATTTAGCTAGTTCTTGATGAGAGCTTTTTAACAGGCAATAGTTTGAGTAAATATCTGCAGATGCTTTATACCTTGCACGCAACAGTATAGATCAGTGAAAGCTCTCCGCCGCTTTATTTGAGAGGACGGTGTAGCTTTCACATCATCGCGTACATCAGACGGCGCAATCAGTCATCCAACCGCCCGCGCTGCCGGCCCAGCGATCCAAAGGGTATCGCCCGCAAGTTTTCCATATTGCAACTCGAGGTCAATCTTGGCTTCGTTAAGAATGAAGTCTCCAGTGCCTGGATTTAAAAAAAAGATGCCCGCATAAAACGGGCACCATTACAGAAAAGGAGGGGTTAAGTGTATGTCATTTTATGAGCCATGCAGCCTAAGTGCATGGCTGAATTTAATGGCAGATGCGATTTGAGTCCCGCCCACTACGCCACTTCTCTCTCTCCCGATAAATCAAATCCACAATCTCGTCATTCGCCGTATACCCATCCACCAACTCATAGAACAGCTCGCGCGAGCGTGGATAGTCCTCCGTGCGAATTGCCGTATCCAAGCTGCTTAATGCCTTTTTCAGGTCTTCCCAGCGCAGATGTTTTTCGTTGGCACGCATGATCATAGGGTGCTCGGTCGGCGATACGTTATCGCCGATCAACAACTCTTCGTACAATTTTTCGCCGGGGCGCAGCCCGGTGTAGCGGATCTCGATGTCGCCGTCGGTATTGCTGGCGCAGCGTACGCTCAAGCCGGAAAGTTGGATCATTTTCTCGGCCAGCTCGGCGATTTTGACGGGCTCGCCCATATCCAGCACGAAGACGTCGCCGCCCTGGCCCATGGATCCCGCCTGGATCACCAGTTGCGCGGCTTCGGGAATGGTCATGAAATAGCGGGTGATCTCGGGGTGCGTCACGGTCACCGGTCCGCCTTGGCGTATTTGTTGCTTGAACAGCGGTATGACCGAACCGGACGAGCCCAGTACATTGCCGAAGCGCACCATGGTGAAGCGCGTCCGGTTTGCAACGGAGTCGTTCAGGCTGCCGTATGGAACGGGCCTGGGCTCCCGTGCCAGGGCCTGCAATACCAATTCGGCCATGCGCTTGGTGCCGCCCATTACGTTGGTCGGCCGGACGGCTTTGTCGGTGGAGACCAGCACAAAATGGCTGACCCCCGCGCGCAAGGCTGCCTGGGCGGCGTGCAAGGTGCCGAAGGTGTTGTTGACGATGCCTTCGGCGATATTGTTTTCGACCAGGGGTACATGCTTGTAGGCGGCGGCATGGTATACGGTGTTGACCTTGCAGGCATTCATGACATCCAGCAGGCGGGTGGGATTGCGCACGGAACCCAGTACGGGCACGACTCGTATCGGCAGCCCGCTGGCGTCAATATGCGACTCAAGCTCGCGTTGTATGGCGTATAAGCCGAACTCCGAGTGTTCGAACAGGATCAGCATCTGCGGTGTGCTGCGTACAATCTGGCGGCATAGCTCTGAGCCTATGGACCCGCCTGCGCCGGTCACCATGACCACCTGCCCATGTATGCAGCGCGCGAACAGCGTGGGATCGGGTGCGACGGGATCGCGCCCCAGCAGATCGTCGATGCGTACTTCACGCAGGGCTTCGACCCGGACCCTGCCCGCCGCCAGGTCCATGAGCCCCGGCAGGGTACGTACCGGTATGGTGTACGGGGCCAGCCTGTTCATGATTTGACTGCGGCGCGTGCGCGATGCCGATGGAATCGCCAGCAATATTTCCTCCGCGTCCGTATCGCGCAGCATGTAAGCGATTCGATCGGAACAATACACTTGCAGGCCAGCCATGACGCGGCCGTCCAGGTCTTTGTTGTCATCCATGAAACCCACGGGCAGCAGTTCGCCGCCCAGGCGCAGGGCTTCTAATAGTTGATTGCCGGCGGCTCCTGCGCCGTAGATGATCACGCGCTTGCGTTCTGCCTTATGTCGGCCGCCGTTGGGAATCAGCGGCAAGGTGTGCTCGCCGAACTGTACGTTGTTGAAGTAATGGCGCATCAGTATGCGCAGGCCGCCAATGAACAGCAGGCTAAGCAGCCAGTAGATGACGACGGTGGAACGCGGCACGACGGCTGGCGAGTCGCCGTACAGGTATACGGCGGTCGCCAAAAGGACGGCGGCGGCGGTTACGACGCGGGCAATGGTGGTCAAGGCCTGTGTTCCCAGGTAGCGCATAACCGCTCGATACAAGCCATAGCGAATGAATAAGGGGATGGCGGTTAGGGGCGCGGCGGCAAACAGCCATGCATGGGCGCCTAGGGGTTGCACGATCCATGGGTCGCCCAGGCGAATGAAAAATGCCAGCCACAAAGCCAGCCATATCAGCAGGACATCCACGGTAAGCTGCAGAATGCGCTTGCTGCGGGGGGAAAGGTCCAGCAGCCGTTCGCGCAAAGCATGGCTGCGGGCCTGTAAAAGGTGCTCAGTGTCCATAAGTGTGTTCGATACGGGTGGCTGCATGCATGACTTCGGAAAGTGCCCTGCAGGTCTGCATGATGTGGTGGTCTTCCAGGGTGGGGTGCACCAGGAACATCAAGGATGTTTCTCCTAGTTCTCTAGCGACGGGCAGGCGCCGGGCGGGGCGCCAGCCTGTGCCGTCGAAGGCTTTTTCCAGATACACCTCCGAGCATGAACCCTGGTAGCAAGGCACGCCGCGCGCGGTGACCTCTTGGGCGATGCGGTCGCGGCTCCAGCCTTCGGCCAGCTTGTCGGGTTCGACGAATACGTAGCATTTGTAGGCGGCATGCCGGCAGTGGCCGGGTAGCATGGGCACGCGCAGTCCAGGTAAAAGCCGTGCTGTATTCCAGATGCGGCGTGCATGGGCCAGCCGTGTGGTGTGCCAGTCCGGCATGCGCTGCAGCTGGATGCGGCCGATGACGGCCTGGGTTTCCTGCATGCGCCAGTTGGTGCCGAAGCTTTCATGCAGCCACCGGAAGCCCGGGGGATGCTGGCGTTCGTAGACGGCTTCCCAGCTTTTCCCATGGTCTTTGTGCGACCATATCTTGCGCCACAGCGCCTGGGTATTGGTGGTGACCATGCCGCCTTCGCCGCCCGTGGTCATGATCTTGTCTTGGCAGAAGGACCAGGCGCCAATGTCGCCTATGGAACCCACCGGGCGGTTCTTGTAGCGGGCGCCGTGGGCTTGCGCGCAATCTTCGATCACCCATAGGCCGTGCAGGTCGGCCAGGGCCATGATGGGGTCCATGTCGCAGGGCCAGCCGGCCAGGTGGACGCAGATGATGGCTCGGGTTCGGGGTGTGAGAACGGCTGCAATGGTATCGGCGGTGATGTTCTGCGAGTCGCGGTCGACGTCGGCAAACACGGGGGTTGCGCCAGCCAGGACGATGCACGACACCGAAGCCAGGAAGGTGCGCGGGGTGACGATGACTTCGTCGCCCGGGCCTATGTCCAGCGCCATCAGGGCGGCTTCCAGGGCTTGGGTGCCGTTGCCCAGCGCCACGGCATGGGCGCAGCCGGCCCAGGCGGCAAATTCCTTTTCGAAATGGCGGCTTTCCTGGCCGGTCCAGTAGTTGACCTTGTTGGACAGCAGGACGTTGCCGACGGCCTGGACTTCCTCGTCGGTATAGTGAGGCCAAGAGGAGAAAGCGGTATTCAACATGATGTTCAATGCTCTACTCAGGAAGGTTAAGGGGCTTGTTCAAACGGGCCGGGCGCGCCGGCGTGCCGACGGCGACCACGGCGTCGGGTATGTCGCGAATCACGGTCGTGCCGCTGCCTATGATGCTGTTTCGGCCGATATGAATAAGATGGTTGATGCTGGCGCCGATGCCCACCCAGCTTTGCTGGCCGATGTGGACGCCGCCGCCCAGCCCCGCATTGGGGCCGATGTGTACGAAATCTTCGATCAGGCAGTCGTGTTCGATGATGCAGCCTGTGTTCAGGATAACGCCGTCGCCTATCCGGGCTCCCACGTTCACCACGGCCTGCGCGAACACGGCGCAACCGGCGCCCAGTTGCGCATTGCGGCTGACGACGGCGGCCGGGTGGACGACGCTCGCCAGGGGCACGCCCGCGTCAATCAGCCGCTGCTGCATCGCCGCCCGTGTCGGGTTGTCGCCGATGCCGACGATCACGCCCTGGTAATTGTCGAATTGCGCGAATAACAGGGATGTGTCGCCGGCAATGGGCCAGGGGCCGGCATGGGGGCCGGTTCCCGGCCAGGCATCGTCATAGAAATCGATGGCTTGCCACCCGCTGCACTGCGCCGCATCGGCAATGACGCGGCCGTGGCCGCCGGCGCCCACGATGGCCAGGCGTTTCATCGCTCGTTCCCCGTGAACTTGCGCATGGTGGCTTCGCCTTGGGCGCTGACACCCTTGCGCGTCAGCACCAGCCGCACGGTCATGGCCAATATCTTCATGTCCAGCCAGAAGCTGCGGTTGTCCACGTACCATACGTCCAGCTGGAAGCGTTCCGCCCAGTCCACCGCGTTGCGCCCGTTGACCTGCGCCCAGCCCGTCAGCCCCGGGCGCACTTCGTGCCGGCGGCGCTGGACGTCGTCATAGCGCGGCAGGTACTCCATCAGCAGGGGGCGGGGGCCGACCAGGCTCAGTTCGCCTTTCAGCACGTTCCACAGTTCGGGCAGTTCGTCCAGGCTGGTGGAGCGCAGCCAGCGGCCGAAGGGGGTCAGGCGTTGCGCATCGTCCAGAATTTGTCCATGGGCGTCGACGGCGTCCCGCATGCTGCGGAACTTGAGCATGAGAAAGGGTTTTTCATGCAGGCCGGGGCGTTGCTGCCTGAAGAAAACGGGACGGCCCATATTGATGGCCACCAGTGCGGCCACGCATGCCAGCAGGGGCGACAGCAACAGCAGGGCGGTGGCGGCGGCGACGATGTCGAACAGTCTCTTGATCATGGCGTGATGTCCATTTCGCGCAGCATGGCGGCATTGACCTTGTGCACGTTGTAGCGGTCTTCGGCCATGGCCCGCGACTGGGCGCCCATGGCGGCGGTCAGGTCGGGGTCTGCGTACAGGCTTTCCATGGCCTCCACCAGCTTGTCCACGGACCGGGGCGGTACCAGGTAGCCGTTGCGGCCTTCTTCCACCGTTTGCCGGCAGCCCGGTGCGTCGGTGGTGATGATGGCGCGGCCCATCGCCATGGCTTCCAGCACGGTGCGGGGCGTGCCTTCCCGGTAGGAGGGCAGCACATAAACGCTGCTGGCGGCGATGGCGGGCCGCACGTCGTCCAGGCGGCCCAGATAGTCGATGTCGCCGGCCGCGACCCATTCATGCAGTTCGCCATGGGCGATGGCATCGGGGTTGTCGTCTATCCAGCCGGCCAGGCTGAAGGTGCATTCGGGATGCGCCGCCCGCATGCGTGCCGCCGCCGCGGCATACTCGCGCACGCCCTTGTCGCCCAGCAGCCGGGCGATCAGCAGGAAATGCGGCGCCTTGGGTAGCGGCGCGACCTGGTAGCGGTTCAGGTCGACGCCGGATCCGTTCACAATATGGGTGCTCTGGCCGGGATGCAGGATCTTCAGGCCGCGAAACAGGGCTTCGTCGTCGGGGTTCTGGAAAAAGGCCTTATGGGCTTTCTTCAGCCCTTGGCGATACAGTGTCTTCGCAACGTTGCGCAGCGTGCCGCGGCGATCTTTCGCCTGGTCGTCGCCCTGGAAGGCGTAGCCCAGGCCGGTGATCAGGGCATAGCGTTGCGGCACCCCCGCCAGCCATCCCGCCAGGGTTCCATAGATGACGGGCTTGATGGTGTAGGCCAGGGTGTAGTGCGGGCGCAGGCGGCGCATCAGGCGCCACAGGCTGAGCAGGCTGCGCAGATCCTTGGCGGGATTCATGCCGGTGCGCTGCAGGGGAATATCGTGCGCCGTCATGCCGCGCGCCCGCAGCGCCTGATGCATGGCCGACCGGCTATCCAGGCCCGGGGCGACAACATGCACGTCCAGGCCCTGGGCCTGCAAGGCGTCCAGCAGCGCTCCCCTGAATTGCAGGATCGAGTCGGGAAAGCCGGCAATCAACAAGAATCTCATGGCTTCACCATGCCGGAGTGGGGCACATGCCGTGCCATGGGGGCGTAAGGCTGCGGCTTGTGCCGCGCCACGGGCTGGCGCGTTCGGCCCAGCACCGAAATGAACAGATAGATCAATAGGGGGGCGAACATCCATTTTTGCCTGACGGCGATGCCCAGGTTGGCCGTGGTAATGGCCAGGATCAGCCAGGTCAGCAGGCAGTAAAGCCACATGAAGGCCCGGTTGCCCATCAGCTTGTGGCGACGGCGCTTGATGATCTGGCTGCAGCCGGCCACTGCCAGGAAGATCAGCACCACATTGTCCATCGAGGCCGCCAGGCCGAAGATGCTGCCCGCTTCGTAGGGCAGCGGCCGGAACAGATAGCTGAACAGCTGCAGGGGCAGGCTCATCGATGCGATGTCCACGCTGCTTCCGCCCTGGGTGTTGAGGGACTGGCGCTGCTCGACATAGCTCATGATGTCGTCGGCGCCGCTGGCGTCGCCCAGGCCGGCGTAGGTCAGGGCAAAGGGCACCATGGCGGCGGTGGCGGCCAGGGCCGCCGTGCCCAGGAAAATACGCTGGCCCAGCGGCAGGCGCCGCTGCAGCACCAGGGATCCGGCCAGGGCAATGACCATGATGCCGGCGATATGGGGCCGGACCAGCGCCATGATGAAGATGGACGCCGCCAGCAGGACGACCCGGCGGCCCATGTTCAGCGTGGCGTAAAGCGCAAGCGCGGCGGCCATGAAGGCCAGCGCATCCTTGCCCAGGGCCGATGACCAGAAGCTGATGGAGGGCAGCAGCACGATCAGGGTGGCGAAGCGGCGCAGCAGCCTGGCCTTGTTTGCCGTGGCGGCCTGCAGGCAGGCGTCGAAGGCGATCAGGCCGATGGCGCCGAAGATGTTGAACAACAGGCAGGCGCCCAGAAACGAGAGATTCAGGCCCGTGACGAACAGCGTGGCGATGTTGACGACGGCACCGGTGCCGAAGGGGGCCATGAATTCGCCCTGCTGCGCCTTCAGGTAATAGACCAGGGCGTCGGCGCCGTTCTGAATGGCATAGATGGAATAAGCCAGGCAGAACAGAGAATGCCAGGCATACAGCAGCATGGCGCGGCCTCTGCCAACGCCGAGCATGCGGCCGGCCTTGAAGGCCAGCAGAAGGCCCAGCATGTTGACCAGTACGGCGCTGGCCAGTTGCAGGGGGGAGCCGATCAATTCCATGACGGGCCCTGGCCTTGGACGAGGGGACGCATGGCGTCGGGGGACAGGCGGTTCTTGACGATGCGGAACTTGCCGCTGGCCTCGCGCGGAATGTGGTCCACCACATTCAGCTCGATGCGCATGCCCTGGCCCAGCCTTAGGGATAATGCATGCAGGAAGTTCTGGCGCTGCTCCGGCGTGAAGCGCGGGTTCGCCATCACGGCCACGTTGACGGCGTCGGGCGCTTCCTGGACGATCTGGAAGCAGATGATGCCTTCGGCGTCCTTGGTGCTGTTGCTGATGTTGCCCAGGTTGACCTTGCCGTTTTGGGGCGACCAGATGAAATCGGCGGTACGCCCCTCGATGTGCTTGACCACCGGAAAGCAGGATCCGCAGGGGCAGCGGTAATCGTCCGGCGCCAGGCTGATGCGGTCGCCGATGCGGTAGCGGATCAGGGGCGTGCCGCGCGTGGTGAACGAGGTCACCAGGATCTCGCCTTCGCGCGCGGGTTGCATGGCCTCGTCCACCACTTCGAAGACGCCTGTCAACGGGTGGATGTGCAAAGACCCTTCAGGGCATTCCAGAATGAAGGGAGCGCCTTCCGAGGCGGCGTACTGGTCCACCACGCGGCAGCCCAGCACGGCCGGGATCAGTTCCCGATGCACGGGCAGGACGGTTTCGGCGGTGGGAAAAAATGTGTCGACCTTGCCGTTGTAGCGCAGGCCGCGCTCCTCTGCCATGGCGCACAGATCCAGCACGCTGGATGGAAAGCCCACGATGTAGTCCGGCTGGAAATCCTGCAGTGCCCGCCAGTAGGCATCAAAATATTGCGATCCGATATGGAAGGTCGAGAAAAAGCGGATCTTGTTGATGTGGTCGTCGCGCCAGATGCGTCCGGATGCCAGATCGGCGGGCCGCAGCAGGCTTTTACCGCTGAACCAGGCTACTTTTCGGCCCAGTTTGTAGCCGTAGCGTGAACGGAAGTGATCCTTCAGGGCGAAGCGCTCCTGCATGTCCTCCGGGTGATAGATCACTTTCATGGAGGCGCCTGTTGTGCCTCCGGTCAGGCTGACGATGCCTTCGTGTTCCTCGATCGTGCGGATCTGGTCCATATGGGCCAGCAATTGCTCTTTCTCCAGGATGGGAAACTCATGCAGCGCCTTGCCGCGATATGGCGCATACCAGGGCGATTTTTCGGTGGCCCATTGCAGGAACAGGGCTTGCCGCCTGGCAGCCTCCTTGGCGATTTCATCGGCTCCGGCCTGTTCGAAATCGCGGTAGTAGCGTTGATAGGCCTTGTACTTGCCTTGATGCCGCTGCCGGTACAAATGCGTGTTGTATACGCTGATGCCGGCATCCTGTATGGCGACCGGCGCGTATTTCAAGATAAATTCTTTAAGTGCCATCGTTCACCTTTGGATCAATAAGGCAGCGCCATGGCTGTCTGGTAAAGGGATTCGTACTGGTCGACCGCATGGTCCAGCGTGTAGTGGTCGGCAATGCGTCGCCGGGCGCGGGCGCCCATGGCGTGCAGTTGGGCGGCGTCCAGGTCGGCCATGTCTATCATGGCCTGCGCCAGGGCCGGCACGTCGCCCGCGGGAACGACCCGGCCGCCCTGGCCCAGCAGCAGCCGGGCATCGCCGACGTCCGTGGTGATGCAAGGCAGCCCCACGCTCATGGCCTCGCCCAGCGCGTTGGGGAAACCTTCGGTGCGCGAGTGCAGGCAGAAGACGTCCATGGCGCTGAGGCAGTCGGCCACGTCGCCGCGCTGGCCGAGCAGCAGGAAGCGCTCTGGGTGCATGGTGGCGGCGATCTGGCTGGCCAGGACCGGGTTGTCCCGCGTCAGGTCGCGCCCCACCAGCATGAAGTACAGCCCGCGCCGTTGCCGCATGGCGGCGTTGGCCGCCTGCACGAAGCTGTGATGGTCCTTGGCCGCGCTGTAGCGGCCAAGCGAACCGATGACCAGGCTGTCCGGAGGGATGCTCAGTTCGCGCCGCAGCCTGCGGCGGCCGGTGTCTGAATAGGTGAAGGCATCCGGGTCGTAGCCGTTGTGGATGACTTCCATGCGCGTTCGGTCATAGCCGGCACGAGCATGGACTTCCAGGGCGGAATCCGCCACGCAGACGATGCGCCAGGGCAGATGGCGGGACGCGATGGCGCAGCTTCGCCTGACGGCCCGCTTCAGGCGCGTCCCGCCGGATTCGAAGTGGGAGTTCCGGATGCCCCACAGGATGCGCCTGATGCCCAGCCGGCGGCCCGCCAGGCCGCCCAGCAGGTCGGCGTAGTACATCCAGCACTGCAGTACGTCGGGCCGGTTGACCCGCAGCGCCCGCTTCAATCTTGCATAGGTGCGCGGCGCATCCCAGAGCGACTTCATTCCCAGGGCGGTGACCGGAATGCCCTGTTCTTCCAGCCGGGCGCCCAGCGTGCCTTTGCTGGTCAAGGAGATTACCCGGTGCGCATACTGCGGATCGTCCCGGTGGGCTTCGATCAGGCGCAGCAGGAAGCGTTCGGCGCCGCCCACGTCCAGGCCGACGATGACATGAGTGATGTGGATGGGCGTCTTCATGCGTGTTGCCCTTGCAGCCAGGATTGAAAGGCAAGAATGCACCACAGCCGCTGCGAGTGATCTTGATGGCCGGCCTGGTGCTGGCGCCAGGCGCGCTGGACGGGTTCGGCATTCAGGTAGCCTTCGCGCGCCAGCCGTGCCGGGTCCAGCAGCGCCTGCGCCCAGTCGCGCAAGGGGCCGCGCAGCCAGTCGGCCAGGGGCACCGAGAAGCCTTTCTTGGGCCGTTCCATCAATGCCTGGGGCACGTGCCGGTACAGCAATTGGCGCAAGGGCCACTTCCCTTCGCCGGCTCGGATCTTCCATTCCAGCGGCATGCGCCAGGCCAGTTCGACAACGTGGTGATCCAGCATGGGCACGCGCACTTCCAGGCTGTATGCCATGGCGGCCCGGTCCACTTTCACCAGAATGTCGTCGGGCATGTACATGGCGGCGTTGGCAGCCATCATGTCATGCTCGAAGCTGTCCGTGCGGGGCAGGGCGCCGGGCGCCGTCAACGGTGTGGGCGCTTCGGACGCATCGCGCACCAGCGCGCCCGGATCGGACCAGTGGCTGCTTAGCTGGCGAAAGAAATCGCCTTGATCGGGTGATGACAGCAGGGTCGACAGCTTGTGCAGCTTGTCGGCGCTCATCCCCCGCGCCAGGCGCCCCGACGATGCCCGCCGCAGTCCATTGAGCACCGAGTCCCAATGCGCGGGTGCCACGCCGTTCAGCAGCGATGCCGCCAGCCGGCGCAGCGGTTTGGGCACGCCTTGTATGCGGCGCCACAGCGTGGGCGCGAAGCGGAAGGTGTTGTAGCCCCCGAAGAGCTCGTCGCCGCCGTCGCCGCTTAACGCAACGGTGACATGCTTGCGGGTCAGTTGGCTGACGAGCAGCGTGGGGATTTGCGAACTGTCGGCGAAGGGCTCGTCGTAGATATGAGGCAGCGCTGGAATAAGGGCCAGCGCATCGTTGGGCCGCAGGACCACGTCCGTGTGTTCGGTGCCCAGGTGTCGGGCGATGGCGGCCGCATGCGGCGCCTCGTTGTAGCACTCATCGTCGAAGCCGATGGTGAAGGTGCGCACGGGCGTGGTGCTCTGCGCCTGCATCAACGCCACGATGGCGCTGCTGTCGATGCCGCCGCTCAGGAAGGCGCCCAGTGGGACGTCGGACAGCATCTGGCTGCGCACGCTCAGCGACAGTTGCCGTTCCAGTGCGTCCACGGCTTCGTCGGGCGTGCCTTCGAAAGGACGGCGCAGGCCCGAGGCAACGGTTTCCGCAATGGTCCAGTAGGGAATGGGCTGGGCGGCGCGCGCTTTGTCGGGATTGGCCAGGTCCAGCGCCAGCCAGTGGCCGGCCGGCAGCTTGTGCATGCCCTGGTAGATGCTGTGCGGGGCGCAGATGTAGCCGTGCCGCATGAACGAGGCCAGCGCCCGCCTGTCCACGTCGGCCTGGAAGGCGGGGTGCCGTCGCAGCGCCTTGAGCTCGGAGCCGAACAGCAGTACGCCGTTCTGCCAGCCCCAGTACAGGGGCTTCTCGCCGAGGCGGTCGCGCGCCAGGAAGAGCCGCCTGGTTTGCCTGTCCCATACGGCCAGGGCGAACATGCCGGTGGTTGACGTCAGCGTTCTCTGTACGCCCCAGGCACTGATGCAGGCCAGCAGGGTTTCCGTGTCGGAGTGGCCGCGCCAATGGGGGGCGCGGCCTTCCGCGTCCAGTTGTCGGCGCAGATTCAGGTGGTTGTAGATCTCGCCGTTGAAGGCAATGACATGGCGCTGCTCGGACGACAGCATGGGCTGGTGCCCGGCTGAAGACAGCTCCAGCACGGATAGCCGGCGATGCGCCAGGGCCAGGCCGCAGGACTCATCCGCCCAGACGCCCGCGTCGTCCGGCCCGCGATGCGTCAGCGCATCGGCCATATGGCGGGCGGTGCTGTGCAGTGATCCGCTTGCGGTCGGCGTATGGAAGCCGGTCAGGCCGCACATGGTAGTCCTTCGGTATGTGTCATGGGGATAGGCCCGCGATGGCGCGGGGAAGCAAAAGCGGCAAATAGGTTTCTACCACCCGGTCGGTGCTGAAATCGTCCGCGCGCCGCCGGACGTCGGGCGGATGCGTATCCGCCAGGGTCGCATCGATGGCCTGCGCCAGGGCGGCGGGATCGCCTAAGGGAACAAGCCTGCCCCAGCGGCCATTGCCCAGGATTTCCTCCGGGCCGCTGGGGCAGGCGGTGCTGACTACGGGCGCGCCGCAGGCCATGGCTTCGACCAGCACATTGCCGAAGCCTTCCCAGCGCGAGCTCAGCACGAAGGCGCCGGCGCGTCCCATCCAGGTGTAGGGATTGGCCTGGAAACCCGCCAGCAGGATGTCCTCTTTGCACGGCAATGCGCCGATCTGCGCTTCCAGCGCCTGGCGCTGTACGCCTTCTCCCAGTATGGCCAGCCGCAGCGGGCGCCGCGCGCGCAGCAGGGCGAAGGCGCGGATCAGGGTCGGAAAATCCTTCTCGGGACTGAGCCGGCCCGCTGCGACGATCACGGGTGGCGCCTCCGGGACGAACCAGGGATGCTCCAGCGGTTCCAGGCTCTTGGTGGCCAACGCCGCGGTGTCGATGGGGTTGTGGCGTGTATGGATGCGCTGGGGGGCGCAGCCCAGCCTGCGTGCCAGATCCTGGGCGACGCCGTCGGAGACGGCGATGATGGCATCGGCGCGCGCATAAGCAGGGCGCATCAGCCAGGGCAGGCACCATGCCATGCCCCGGTGCGAGTCCGACAGCAGCTGGCTCAGATTGGCGTGTTCGGTCAGGACCAGGCGCGTCGGCACCTTGGCGATCCGGCAGGCCCAGCTGGCGATGACGTTGACGTAGTTCATGGCCGACACCAGGGTGGCGGGGCGCTCCTGGCGCAGGTAGCGCGCCAGCGGCTGCAGGGTTTGACGCGTGCGGGGCGCATTCAGGTCGACGATGCGCACCCTGGGCGATACATCGTCCAGATAGACGCCGGCCTTGCGGGCGAGCACCAGGTCTACGTCCAGCCCCTTGGCCGCCAGGCCGTTGGCCAGCGACACCATGACGCGTTCCGCGCCGCCGCCGTGCAGCGAGGGGATGAACAGGGCCAGCTTGCCGCTGATCGCGGGGTGGGCCGTGGCGCCCTGCGCGCTCATCATTGCCGCGGTGGATTCAGACATGGATTGCATGGCGAAAGTCTCTATCCAGCGCCTGGCGCACAGGCGCCAGCTGCGCCGGCGTCTGGCGCAGCATGGCGGCGATGATGTCCCGCACCGGGTGCTGCGTGAACTCGGCGAGGGGAATGCAGGCCTCCCGCTTGCCGCAGTAAGTGAACAACTGCAGGACCTTGGGATCCCACTCGAAGCCGATGACGGGCACGTCCTGGGCCATGGCCGCCACCGTGGCATGCATGCGGTAGGCGGCCAGCGCCTTGTAGCTGCCTATGCGCTGCATCAGGTCGCCGGGCGAGTCGATGGCCGTGCATACCGACAAGCCCGGATACTTGGGCGACAGCGCTTGCCAGACGGCGTGCGCAAAATCGTTGTCGACGCCTGAGCCGTTGGAGATCAGCTCTATGTGTTCGGCGCCGATTTGCCCGGCCAGCGTGCCGATCAGGGCATCCCACCATTTCAGGGCATACTGCATGTCGGCCATGGGATGCTCGGGGATCACCGCTTGCAGAACCGAGGGCGCGATGACGCCCAGGCCTACCGTATTGGTTTGCGCCGCCAGGGTGTCGCTGCGCGTCAGGTACAGCCCGGTGTCGACGCCGCACATGATCTTTGGATGGACGGCTTCTCCGCCGATGTCCTTGATCAGTTCGTAGGTGTTGCCGTCGCGGCAGACCACGCAGTCCACGGCCGCGGATTGCAGGATACGCGCCGTTATCTTGCGGCCCAGCCGGCTGTAGCGCCTGCCCGCGCCGACCGAGAACAGCTTGACGGGCACGCCATGGCGCTCGCACTGCTGGACGATGCGCAGGATGAGCAGCGGAAAGTTCAGGTAGTTGTCCATCAGCAGGTTGCCGCCGCCGATCACCACCTGCCGGTAGTGCGCCACCTGGTAGCCGGCCGCGATGCGCCGATAGCGGGTGAAGTAGAACAGCAGCGCGATGGCGTAATTGACCAAGGCGATGCGCAGCAGGGAATGCCATATGCGCTGCGGCCAGGACGGCGCACGCGGCGCTGTGCCGGTGGCGGGCGGATTGCCTGCATTGGACGGGGCCGCGGCTGGAGCCGGCGTCCCCCCGTAGAAGTCCCGAAACGCCGCCGCAACACCATGTTCGGCGCACAGCTTTTCAATGGCCAGCTTGATGATGCCGTCGCCGACATTCCTGGATGCGTATTCGCCGATGAACAGAGTCTGCTTCATGGCGTCATTCCCCCGCGGTGTGCCTGCGGAACGGCTCATGTCTCGGTCTCCTGGATTTTTCCTGTATTGCGCTGGAGCCAGGCTTGCAGCTTTTCCTTCAGGAACACGTGGCCTGCGACGCCGGCCAGATGGCTAAGCAATAGGTAAAGGGCGCCAAAGCAGAATCCGCCCGCCAGCGCATGCCAGCTTGGGGTCAATGCGGCGGTGTGCATCAGCCAGGCGGTGGCGCCGGCGCAGACGGCGGCCACTGCGATGGGCTCGAACAAGTCCAGCAACTGGGCGCGCCAGCTGTAGCCTATCTGGGTGGCGGAGCAGTGCATGTAGTAAAGGCTGGACAGCGCGACGGCGATGATCTGGCCCGTCACGATGCCGATGAGTCCGAAGGGAATCGAGGCGGCCAGAAGCACCAGGTGTATGGCCTTCTTGCTCATGCCGGTGTACAGCACCAGATCGGTCCTGCCCAGCACTTTCAGCATGTTGAAATTGACCGTATGGATGGGCAGCAGCATGCCGGCGATGCACAGCAGCTGCAGATACGGCACGGCCGGCGCCCAGCGGGTATCGAAGGCAATCCTGAACAGGGGCTCGGCCAGGACGGTGATCAGCAGCAGGGCGGGCGCCATGATGTAGAACAACAGCTGCAGCACGATGCGGTACATGCGGCGCAGGCCCTCCAGGTCGTCCTGAAGTTGCGCCATGGCCGGGTACGTGGCCTGCTGCACGGCGCTGTTCAACTGATCCACGATCAGGTCGCGTATGCGCTTGGCAAAGTAATACAGGCCCGTCGCCTCGGCGCTGAACACGCGGCCGATGACCAGCACGTAGGAATTTTCATAGAGCACGTTCAAGGTGCTTTCCAGCGTCAGTTTCGAACCGAAGCTGAACATCTGGCGGAAAGACCGGGCGCTGAAAGCCAGGCTGGGCCGCCAGCTGCCGCCCAGCCAGAGCAGGGCGGTGGATACGGCGGCGGCGATCATGAACTGTGCCACCAGGCTCCATACACCCAGGCCGGCATAGGCCATGAGCACGGCAACGGCGCCCGCGGCAATGGTGGCGGTGGAATTGATGCGCATCAGCGACTTGAAATCCATGGCCCGGTTCAGCAGCGCCAGTTGCACCACCTTGAATGCATTGATGAACAGCACGAGTCCGATGACGCGAATCAGCGGAATCAGTTCCGCCTGCTCGTAAAAGCGGGCCACCCAGGGCGCCGCCAGGTAAAGCGCCGCATAGATCAGCACGCTGAAGACAAGATTGGTGACAAACGCCGTCGACAGGTCGATGTCCTGGAGCTGCTTTTGACGAATGATGGCTTGTCCGAAGCCCGAGACCATCAGGACATCGGCCAGTGCATAGCAGATGGCGATCATGGCCATCAGGCCGAAGGCATCGGGCGTCAGGAAGCGCGCCAGGAACAGGGTGAAGACCACCGAGGCGCCGCGGCTGACCACCATATTGGCCAGGTTCCATGCGATGCCGTGGCCGACTTGTTTGCCCAGGGTGCTCACCGTTCAGCCATCCTTCGAACCGTACTCATAGTGGGTATACCGATAGCTGCCGTACTTGCCGCCATAGCGGCGGCTGGAAGCGGCAAGATCGTTGAAGATCACGCCGTTGATTCTTGCGCCCGACTGGCGCAGGCGTTTTGCCGATTCCTCCAGTTCGCCCAAGGTGGTGGCCTCGGCGCGGGCCAGCAGGAAGACGGCTCCGGCATGCGAGGCCAGCGCCATCGCGTCGGACACGGCCAATATCGGCGTCGTGTCCAGCAGCACGAAGTCGTAGCGGCTGGACAAGGCCTCGAGCGCCTTGGGTGCGGCCGGTGAAAGCAATAGTTCGGCCGGGTTCGGCGGCAGCACGCCTGTCGTGATCAGGTCTACATTGGGCAGGACGCTGGGCCGTATGGCTTCTTCCGGGGAAATCGCGCCGCTGATCAGTTCGCTGACGCCCTTGGCACGCTGCAGCCCGAAGTATTGATGGATATAGCCCTTGCGCAGATCGGCGTCCACGAGCAGCACGCGTTTTCCGGCGGCGCCCAGCACGGCGGCGAAATTGACGCTGGTGAACGACTTGCCGATGCCTGGCGTGGGTCCGCTGAACAGCACGATGTTGTTGGGCGCATCCAGCATGCCGAACTGCAACGCTGTTCTCAGGCTGCGCAGGCTTTCGATGGCGGGGTCGCCCGGCGCGGTGCTGGCCAGCACGTGATTGCCGGGGCGCCGTTCCATGATCAGGCGGTGTAGCGTCTTCTGGCCGGCGGTGTGCGGCACCGTGGCGAATACATTCAATCCCAGTACCGATTCGATGTCGGCGGGATCTTTGACGCCGGGGCGCATCATATTGCGCAGGAACGCCGTGCCCACGCCCAGCATCAGCCCCAGCAGCAAGGCCACCGACAGCACCAGGGGCTTGTTCGGCTGTATGGGCCGGGTCGGGACGACGGCGGTGTCGACGACACGCACGTTGCCGATCTTGCCTTCCTTCACCAATCGCAGCTGCTGCGCGCTGTTGAGCAGGTTGACGTAGAGCTCGCCGTTGACTTTCACATCTTGCATCAGCGTCAGCAATTGCTGCTCCATGTCGGGCAGGGTGCTGATTTTCTTGGACAGCTCGGCGATTTCCTTCTTGACCGCCGCAATCTGCCTGTCCAGGACCTGCATGGTCGGATGGGCTGCGGTATACAGGGCCGCCTGCTCGCGGCGCTTCTGTTCCAGGGTGAAAAGCTGCGCCTTCAACTGGACCGAGGTATTCAGCGACAAGGAGCCTTCCGTGCCCAAGTCGAAGGTGCCGTGCTTGTCGCGGAATGCCGTGTAGCGGTCGGCGGCCTCGTCCATCTTGGTTTTCAGCTCGGGCAGGAAGTCGTCCAGGAAGGTCAGCGACTTCTCCGCTTCGGCGGCCTTGCGTTCGATATTCTGGTTGACGTAGGCTTGGCCGATGGCGTTCAGGATATTCGTGATGCGCCGCGGGTCGGTTCCGGCCATGACGGCGGACAATACGCCTGACTGCTTGCCTTTTTCGGATACGTCCAGCGCGTTCTGCAGATTTTTTATCATCGAGATGCGCGATTGCCGGGCCACAATGAAGCGGGCTCCGGGTTTTGCGCTCAAGGCGGCGATCCGTATCTGGGCGGGGGCGCCCTGCAATTCAAAACTCACCAGTTCGCCCGTTGCGCCTTGCGCCAGTTCCGACCCATCGGGCCCATGCAGGGTGTAGCCATTCTCGGTGGCGATCAGCGTCAGCTGGGTGCCTTCCAGCTCGGCGGGCATGTCCAGCCGGTCGAGTTGGATGGACTCCGTGCCCCACACATAGCCGTCCAGGCCCAGGAAGCCGGGCTCCGACAGTTCCGTGGAGCGCGAGGACAGCCATCGACCCACGAAGGGCAGGTAATCGGGCCGGGCGCTCAGGTGCAGCCTGAGGTTGTCCACGGCTTGGCCGACCACCAGCCGCGACCGGAGAATCTCGATCTCGGCCGAGGCGGGCGACTGCACATTGAATAAAGCGGCCATCTCGCCGAGCGCATTGCTGGTCGGGCCGTCGTTCTGCTCCACCTGTATCAGGCTGTCGGCCTGGTACACCGGCTGCTTCAGGAAGGCGTACAGGGCTCCGAAGAAAAGGACGATGGCGGTAATGCCCGCGATCAGCCAACGGGCTTCGATCACGATGTCGAGCAGGCCGAGCAGGTTGACGTCGTCCCTGTCTTGGTGGTCTGCGAGGCTGGGCTGCATGTCGTTGTCAGATATGGTCATCTTGTTTTTTGAGTCTTCACCCGATTTGGCGGATACGCTGTACCCAGTGGTCGACGCCGCGCTCGATGGCGGCATGGGCTTGTTCGAACGCCTCGCGCGGCTTCCGATAGGGGTCGGCAACATCGAAACGCTGGCCTTCCGGCAACTCGCCCAGGCAGCGTATCTTGCCGCGCGCCAAGGGATAGCGGGTCGCCAGTTCGCGCTGCTGATCGCTTTCCATCACGAGGATCAGGTCGGCGCCTATGCACATGGCCCGCGTGATCTGCTGCGCGCGATGCGTCGACAGGTCCAGGCCGTGCTGTTGGGCGACGTCTTGCGCCGTGCTGTCGGCGGGGTGGCCGACCAGCGCGGCCAGGCCTGCGGAATGCACGGCCTTGTCCGGGAAGTGCCGCTTGAGCAGCGCTTCGGCCAGAGGGCTTCGGCAGATATTGCCGACGCATACGAGCAGGATGCTGTGCATGGTCATGATCGTCTTACTTCGTCGTGTTGCGGGTATTGATGAACAGCGTGTTGTAGCTGGGAAGCAGGTTGTTGATGAAGCGGCTCCATCGCACCACCGGCGCCGGGTCTATGTAGACCACGTCCCTGGGCTGCAGCTGGAAGTCATTGGCCAGCACGAAAGAGGCCGGCGAACTGGCATCCAGGTGATAGATTTCGGGCAGCGCATCTTCGCCGCCCATCTCGACCGGCAGTTTGCGCACCACATAGATCTGGCTGGGGTCGGAGGTCCAGGGATCCGGGCCGGCGGCTTCGCCCAAGGCCTCGGTCAACGACAGGCGCCCGTCATGCAGCGGCAGCGCACGGGGCAGCCGCACTTCGCCCATCAGGAATACCTGCGACTCGACCCGGTTACGAACGCGCAGCAGATCGCCGTTGGCCAGCAGGATGCGATTGGGATTGACCCCCTGGCGGGTCAGCCTGGGCAGGTTGATCTGTATGGTTTTATCGTTGCGGGTCAGTGCGATGGACGAGCGGTCCGCTTCCTCGCTGAAGCCGCCCGCGCGGTTGATGGCTTCCGGCAGGGTCATGGGAATGTCATCCAGCGTTTGCAATCCGGGCGCACGTACTTCGCCGTCCACGTAGATGCGGCCGTTGCGGTAAGCCTGTATCCGCACGGTGATCTGGGGATCTTGCACGTACTTGGAAAGGCGCCGTGTCAGCAGTTCGCGCGCTTCGTTTTCGGTCAGCCCGGCAATCTTGATCGGACCGATGAAGGGAAACTGTATGGTGCCGTCGGGATTGACGTTGTAGCCATTACCGACATCGGCCTGGCTGGTGGAACCCATGCTTCGATTCGAGGTGGCGGGTGTCATGCCCAGTTCCGGATGGCCCCAGACGACGATGTTGACGACATCGCTGCGTCCGATCCGGTAGGCCTTGCGTGTTCCGAACAACCGCTTCACGTCCTTGCTGATGCCCTTGACCGACGCTTTGCGTTGCTGGGCGATCAGCGCGGGTGTGATGGGGGTCAGCGTGCCGGTGGGAGCGGCATCCTCCGTGGTGTTGCCGTACTGGGTTTTTGCGCCCATGCGCATGCCCGGCGCCATGGAGCAGGCCGACAGCAGGCAAGCAATGGCCAGGATAGCAATCGTCGGCCGCATTCTGCCGAAAACGGTCAGGAAATGTGGCGGAATCAAAGTCGTCATCAAGTTCTTTTTCTTAAAGTCTTCAAAAGGAAAAACAGGGTCCAATACAAGGGAAGGACAATAGCTACCGCAGTGGATGCACGCATAGAGCATCCGACATTCATGAAGCCGCCCAAAGAGCACGGGTTCGCAGGAGCCGGCGCGGCCGCCGCCCTGGCACACGTCAGGCCATTTTTAATGAGTCATGTGAATGCTTTGACGTATGCCGGCGGCCTGACATTGCGGCAATACGATGACACGTACCGATGGATGACCTGGACCGGCCTTCCTGGCCGCCCAAGCCAGCGTCTTAAACCGCGAGTGCCGTCCTGGCTTGGTGGTCGATCATGCGCGATTCGGCATGAGTGCGCCGTTGTTTCTCGATCAAGTTTTGGGAAGCCATAAAACACAACAGCGGGTCGTTGTGTACTGGCATTTGCGCTTGAAACCGAGAGCCTGGATTTTCGCTGGGCACTTTTTTTCTCCTGATGTATCGCCTTTCCGCTAAACGCCGGAGGGCAATGGCCAATTTATCACCGGCATTGAGCTGGCCTGTAACAAACGGCAGTTGTTTACAACGGAAAAGTCCATTGCGTGGCGGCATCAGGAAAATACACTTGTGATTCGATTATTGTTCTTTGTGTCAAAACTAAGCGCGGCGCTTGCCTAAATTGTTACTTGGCTGGAGAGTAACGCGGGATCCATGTGACAGCATTTGTATGGCGTCCTGTGAATAAGAAACCACATGTCACTGGCGGATAAAAGCGGGTCACTTAATTGTCAAATATATTTTGGCGCGATTTGGCTTTATGGTTGCGTATTGTTGCAAGCTATACGCGGGCGGGTGTAGCGTGTTCGCAGGTATGTTGTCGTTATTGCAATAGCCGGCTGCGGTCATAGCCCCCAGTCGGGCAGAAATATAAAAGAAGGCCATCCCGTTGGGGATGGCCTTCTGAAAGGATGTCGCGAGCGATGATCGCTTAAGGAAATTCCTGGCGGGTGTGCATGACCGACAGAATCCTGGCTTGATCGGCCCGGACTTCGCACACAACGAGGTAATTGGGATGAGCGATGATCTCGCGAGTGCCGGGCACGCGGCCTGGCCTATATATATAAGGGTATTCCGAGACAGGCAGCACCGAGTTTTCAATGAGGTCGTGCATCGCCAAAGCAGCATGAACATCGATGTCCGCGATGTGGCCGATGATCTTGTCTAGGTCGTCGAGTGCGGCGGCACTCCAAGAAATGGGTAGCATAGTTATCTGGTTTTTAGCGTTGCAATACCCGACATTTATTGGTCGCGACTCTGTGATTTGGTCAGGGCTTCTTCCTGGCTCGCCAGCTTGTTGGCCAGTTTTTCGCGAATACGAACCATTGCCTCGTCGTGAGGAATGCCTGGACGGCCGTCGTTGCGGCCGGCCTGCACTTTCGCGCGGAGCCAGCGGCCATAGCTGGCCGCATGTTCTTCGGTTTCGAATTCCGAAACAATGGGAGAGAGCGCAGCGTTCATAGCAAAGTTCCTAGAGGATCATTGCAGTATAAAACAATTAGGAACAATTGGAACGTTTCAGACGCTTGCGATCAATCCTCCGTCCACCCTGACGACCGAACCCGTAATATAAGAAGCCTGCCGGCTGGCCAGGAATGCCGCCGCCGCGCCGTACTCGGACGGCTTTCCGTAGCGCTTCACGGGTATCGTTCCCACGCTTTCCTCTCTTACGCTTTCCACGCTGCGATTTTCGCGGGCGGCCTTGGCTTCGTCCAGGGCAACGATGCGGCTGGTGGCGATGCGGCCTGGAACCAGCACATTGCTGGTGACGCCTTTCGGTCCGACTTCGCGCGCCAGCGTTTTCGACCAGCCCACCAGCGCGCTGCGCAATGAGTTGGACAGGCCCAGGTTGGCGATGGGCGCGATGACGCCGGACGATGCGCTGGTGATGACGCGTCCCCAGCCTGTTTCCAGCATATGCGGCAGCACCAGGTCGGTCATGCCGATTACGGACAGCACCATGTCGCGGAAGTGCTTGTCCCACACGGCCAGGTCCACATTCCGCAGCAGGCTGGGCGGTGGGCCGCCGGTGTTGTTGCACAGGATGTCGATGGGGCCGGCGGCCTTGACCACGTCGGCATGCCATTGCTGAAACTGGTCGACGCGGCCCAGATCCCATTGTTTGCCGATGGCCTTGCCGCCCGCCGCCTCGATGGCCTTGCAGGTTTTCTGCAGCAGCTCCTCGTTGAGGTCGCACACCACCACGGTGGCGCCTTCGGCGGCCAGTGCCAGCGCGATGGCGCCGCCCAGGCCGCCGCCCGCGCCGTGTACCAGGGCGGTCTTATTGTTCAATCCGAAATCCATGTTTGCTTGCCTTGTTCCTTTGCTCTTGTTTCAGGTGCCCACGCACAGGGGCGCCCGCATTTTGCGCAGCAGGGCCACGGCGCTTTGCGCGGTGATGCGGCCGGTCTTGGGGTTTTCCGATGGAATGTTCTGGATTTCCATGGAGAGCAGCGCGGAATCAGAGACCACTTCGATGCGATGGGTGTTTCGCTCCAGGCTGGGGTCGGCCCATACCTCGAGTACGGTCTTGTCGGGGCCGACACCCGCCAGCGATACGCTGACGGCAACATTCAGGTTGGCGGGGAAGCCGGCCGCGGCCTCGCGGGCGGTGCCCGAGAAGATCAGCGTGGGTTCGGTCAGTTTCATGACGTCGATGCCTTTCTGCTCAAGAAACGGGGCGCCGACGAAGCCGCGCGTAGGCTTGCGCGAGGTCATCTTGACCGATTGTATGTTTCCTTCGGCGGCGCCCAGCAGGGCATCCAGGCCCATAATGGCGCCCGACGGCACCAGTATCTGGCCCTTGTGCCGCTTGGCCAGGTCCACCAGTTCCGCATGCGCCAGCAGGGCGCCGCTGCTTAGCGTGATGACTTTCTTGCCGGCCTTCAGGACCGGGGTGGCGATGCCGGGCAGCAGATGTGCGGGAGCGCATTCGATCACCACATCGCAATGAGGCTCCAGGTCCTCCAGCAGCGTGAACGCCGGCGCTTGCCCGCCCCAGTCGAATTCGGGCGGTTGTTGCGGGTTGCGAACGCCGACGGCGGCAAGTCGTATGCCCTCGATACCCTGAGCGATATGGCGCGCCACCGATCGGCCTATGGCGCCGAAGCCCGCTATCCCTACGCGTATGTCATCCATTGCTGTTTCCTTGTTTCATGGTTGCAGTCGGCTTCAAGCCGATGACCATGATTCTAGGAAACGGATATGGGGCGGGCAAACGATTTGTTATCGCGCCGGCGATTAGCTAGGCTAATGGCTGGGCGTGTTCTGCGCTTCGGCCAGGACCCAGTCCCTGAACTTCTGCATGGCGTCGCGCTTGCGGGACGACGTGCGCTGCAATAGGTAGTAGTCGCCCGCGCTGCGGATGGGCTCGATGTTGGGCAGCAGCACTTCAAGCTCGTTCCGGCCCGGGTAGCCTTGCAGCAGCACGCCCGGAATCAGCGCTATTCCCTTGTGGTCCTGGGCGGCGCGCAGGGAAATATAGAAGTGTCCGTACTCGGGTTCCTGCCCGGTGGGCGTGTAGTCGACTCCGTAGGCCTTCAGCCATTCGGGCCACGCGTTCGGCCTGCTGGCGGTGTGCACCAGCGCGGCCGCGCTGAAATCCCTGGCATGGTGTATGGGAGGTTGCGAGGCATACCATTCTTTGGAGGCGACGGGCACCATGACGTCGTGGAACAGCAGGTCGGCCTCGATGTCGGTCCATTTTTCCAGCATGACCAGATCGACGGAGGGACAGTTGGCCGGGTAGCGCTGGCCGGGCAGCTTGCCGGCGCGCAGGGCGATGTCGATGTTGTCGGAATGCATGTCGGCGGGCCGTATGTCGGACACCATGCGAACCTCGATGTCCGGATGCATCGAGGTAAACGACGCAAGTCTGGGCATGAGCCACAAGGTGCCGATGGTCGGTATGGTGCTGACGGTCAGCGTCTGCTGGTGATCCGGGCGCGTCATGTCGCGCATGGCCTTTTCCAGTCCGTCCAGCAGCGTGTGGCAGGCTTCGTAGAACTGCACGCCGGGGCCGGTAAGTTCTATGCCGCGGGCATGGCGGATGAACAGCGGCGCGCCCAGGAATTCCTCGAGCTTGCGTATCTGCAGGCTGATGGCGCCCTGGGTAACGAACAGCTCTTCCGCGGCCAGCGTGAACGAAAGGTGCCGGGCGGCGGCTTCAAAGTAGCGCGTAGCAAGTAATGGGGGAAGACGTCTGCTCATAAGCTGGCCAAGTGATTCAACCGCGTTGGTTCATGGCATTAGCCAGGCTAATAGCATCGCATACTTTAAATCGTTTGTCCTGCCGCATGCTCCTCTCTAAGATGAAGCCACGCTGGCAATGCCGTATCGGGCGTGCGCCGCAAGAATGCAAACAAGGAGTTCAGTGATGCTAGACAAGGAAGTCAGGAAATCGATCCGCGAACGGTTTCTGAAGGTCGATACGTCCAACGTGGCCGATGTGCTGGATGAAATGGGGTACCCGGACCAGGGGCTGCAGGCCGGCTTTCAGCGCCAGACCGGCACGGGCCGTCTGGCTGGCTGGGCCTACACCATACGTGGGCAGATGACGCCCTACGGCTTTGGCGGCGATGCCGAAAAGATGAAGGCCTGCGCGGGCCTGTCCGAAGGGGATGTGTCGGTCTGGTCGGGCGATGGCGATGGCATCTGCTATTTCGGCGAGCTCATCTCCATAGGCATGAAGGAAAAGGGCAGCGTGGGCGCGCTGGTGGATGGCGGCCTGCGCGATACCAGCTGGATCAACGCCCTGGGCTTCACGGTGTTCGGGCGGTTCCGCACGCCGGTGCAGTCCATCAGCCGCTGGAAAGTCAATGCCTGGAATGTGCCGGTTTTCCTGACGGGCGCGACCGGCAGGCGCGTTGCGGTGGAGCCGGGCGATTTCATCCTGGGCGATGACGACGGCGCCCTGGTCATTCCGCAGGCCATTGTGCAGGAAGTGCTGGAAAAATCCGAAGTACTGACCCGGCAGGAAATCGCGATCCGCGACAGCCTGAGCAAAGGGATGTCGCTGGCCGAGGCGCTGCAGAAATACGGTCATGTCTGAATACTACTAAGCAGTATCGATGGGGCGGGCTCCGCAGCGGCAAGCATATGCCGGTAGGGCCTGCGCCGGATCAACCACAACGGAGGAGACTATGGGCAACACGACACCTTCGAGGACGCGCTTGCGCGCCTTGCTTAAAGGCAGTTTGATCGCATTGACGCTGTGCGCGGCGGGCGCGGCGCAGGCCTGGCCCGACCGGGCCATAAGAATGATCGTGCCGTTTCCCGCCGGAGGCATCAACGATACCGTGGCGCGTCTGACGGCCAGTTACCTGGGCAAAGAGCTGGGCGTCGGCATCGTGGTCGAGAATCGCGCCGGCGCGGGCGGAACCATAGGCACCATGGCGGCCGCGACCAGCGAGCCGGATGGCTACACGGTGCTGCTGGGCGCCAGCAGCACGATCGCCGTGGCGCCCAATCTGTACAAGAACCTGGGCTATTCGCCCACAAAAGATTTTGTCGCCCTGGGCGGTATCGGTTCGGCCGCCAGCCTGGCCGTGGTGGCGGCCAATTCCAAATGGGGCAGCCTGGGCCAGTTGGTAGAGGTCGACAAGAAAGAACCCGGCTCCATCAATTACGGCTCGGCCGGCGCGGGCACCAGCCATCACATCAAGACCGAAATGCTGAAGCTGCGCACAGGCGCCAAGTGGATGCATATACCCTATAAAGGCGGCGCCCCGGCGATGACCGACCTGATGGGCGGGCAAATCGATTTCCTGCTCGAGCCCCTTCCCACCGCATTGCCCTATGTGGAGTCGGGCAAGATCAAGGCCCTGGGCGTAACGACCATGAAGCGCGCGGCGGTGCTGCCCGATGTAAAGACCTTTGACGAGCAGGGCATCAAGGGCTTCGACGCCACGCTATGGTTCGGCCTGTTCGCGCCCAAGGGCGTGGATGGCGAGATCACCAGGAAGCTGGGCGATGCCATGCAGCGCGTCTTCGCCAGCGCCGAAGTCAGGCAGGATTTCCAGAAGCGCGGCCTGGACGCCTACGAAGGAAGCAGCAAGCAGTTCGACGACTTCGTGGTGTCGGAAATCCAGGTATGGGGCGACGTCATCAAGAAAGCGGGGATAAAGGTGGAGTGATCGGCAGGTCACAATCGAATCCAGATCGGAGTATTAACGCTTGATGTTAATAACGTATGGCGTTCATATTTGCTCTATGATCGAATGGCGAATCTGCTTCGTATGGCGCGATGGGCATGCTTGCGATTTAGAAATTGTGGACTATCACTGATAGGAGCGGATTATGGTTCGTGAAATTGCTCCGGTAACTCCGGGTGAGCTATTACAGGAAGAGTTCCTGGTTCCGATGGGTATCAGTCAGTATCGCCTGGCCAAAGAAATCGGCGTTTCGGCGCGGCGCATCAACGAGATAGTAAAAGGCATGCGCGCCATCACCGCCGATACAGACCTTCGCTTATGCCGATTCTTCGGCTTGTCGGATGGCTATTGGCTGCGCGTCCAGATAGCGCATGACACCGAAGTTGCCAAAGACGCGCTGGCGGACGTGCTGGCCAAGATCACGCCGCTTGAGCACGCATAGGGCAGCGCGAATCAGCTCAGCTCGGACCGCAGCAGTTCGCGCGTTACCGCCCACCCATTCGTATGATGGGCGCGCAGCAGTTCGCGCAATAGCAGCCCGTCCCGATTCGTCAGCGCCGCCAGGATCTGTTCGTGTTCCCGGGTGGCGTTGTGCCATCTTGCATGTTCCAGATTCCCCGCATAGCGATAGCGCCTGATCTGCAGGCATTCGGCCTTGTATATACGTGACAGCGCGGGATTGTGGGCGCCGTCCACGATAAGCTGGTGGATTCTTTGATTCGTTTCAAAGTACAGCATCAGGTCCTGGTTCTCGAACGAGCCGATCATTTCTTGATGCAGGCGCGTTATCTCGGCAAGCTCCGCGTCGGTGATGCGGCTGCAACTGAGCATGGCGGCGATGCCTTCCAGGCCGATCAGAAGCTCAATTTCGGCATCGATATGATCCATGGTCAGCTTGGTGACGAAGGCCCCGCGATTGGGCTTGAGCTGGACCAGCCCTTCGGACTCCAGTATTTTCAACGCCTCGCGCACGGGAGTGCGCGACAGATCCTTTTGCCCTTCCAGGATCGACCTTTCCGAAATTCTCTGCCCCGGCTTCAGTTCGCCGGTCACGATCAGGTCGCGCAGGCGGTTGACGGCCATCGTGGTCAGCGAGCCGCGGGATCGGGCCGGTGATTCCGCCGGCAGGTCGGCTAGGGCTTCCATATCAAGTTGCATGCAATCTCCGGGGTGGAACGCAAATTAAGGGAAAACCATAGTGGGGTTTATAAATTATTGCATGCAATAATTTATAAAAATAGGCCTTCGCTGCGGTTTTTCGGGTGCCATGGCCGTTTGCATGGCTTCTTTGCATGCACGGCATTCTTCATCGCCCGAGCATATTAACCGCCCTATCGATTCAGCTTCTTAATAAGTCCGTAATTCATGAACTTTCATAATTATTTTTCCGGTGTGACGCAGCCCGTGCAAAGCTGCGTAGTGGGCAGCGGGGGCTTCGGCCGCAGTTTTCTGGCGCAAAGCTTGCGGGTGCCCTTGATGCAATGCCGGGTGGCGGTGGATCTGGATGCGGCCATCGTCGTGCAGGCAATGCGCGACGTGGGCATCCCGGCGGACCGGATCCGGATCTGCGAAACGCCCGAATCCGCGCGGTCGGCCTGGGAAGAAGGGTGTTACATCGCCTCGTCCAACCTGGCTCATGTGGCGGGCCTGCCCTTGGATATTGTCCTGGAAGCCACCGGCAGCCCTGAAGCGGGCGCCCGGCATGCCAAGATCGCGCTGGATGCGGGGCTGCATCTTGCCATGGTGTCCAAAGAGGCCGACAGCGTGATCGGGCCTGGGCTAGCCCATCTTGGGCGCGCTCGCGACCGCGTCGTGACGCCGGTCGACGGCGATCAGCCCAGCTTGCTGATCGGCCTGATTACCTGGGCCGAAAGCCTGGGCTTCGAGATCATCTGCGCGGGCAAGGCCAGCGAGTACGATTTTGTGTTCGATCCGGCCTCCGGCAGCCTGACCAGCAATGGCGTGACGATCGCCGCGCCCGAGCTCGAGGCATACTGGACGATGGAGCCGGGGCGCGCCCAGGCTGTGGTTGCGGCGCGTTCCAGGGTCGCCGACCAACTTCCGCAGCGCACCGTGCCCGATTTTTGCGAAATGCTGGTGGCGGCCAATTCGACCGGGTTCGGCCCGGACCTGCCCGACATGCACGCGCCGATACTGCGCACGGCGGAAATACCCGAGACGCTGCGCCCGCGCGCCGAAGGCGGATTGCTGCATCGGGATGGCGTACTGGAAGTGTTCCACTGCCTCAGGAAGCCCGACGAAATAAGCTTTGCCGGCGGGGTGTTCGTAGTGGTTCGATGCCACGACCAGCCCAGTTGGGAACTGCTGGCGGGCAAGGGCCACGTGGTCAGCGCGGACCGCAAGACAGCCCTGATTTTCCTGTCGCGGCACTTGCTGGGGCTGGAAGCGGCCACCAGCATCATCGAAGCGGCGGGGCTGGGCGTATCCAGCGGCGCGGTCCAGCCCAGGCCCGTGTTGGATCTGGTTGCCCGCACGACCCGGGATTTTCCGGCCGGAACGGTGCTGACCATGGGCGGACATCATCATTCCATCGACGATGTGACCCCCATGCTGGTCAAGGCGGCGCCCCTGGGCGATCGCACGCCGGTGCCGTTCTATTTGATGGCGAATCAGCGGCTGCGCCGGGACGTGAAATGCGGGGAAGTCATTTGCTATGGCGACGTGGAGATCGAAAGCGCAGCCACACTGCTCGAAATGCGCAAATACCAGGATTCGGTGTTTTTTGACCAATCCGAAGACAGCAGTTCTTAATCTACGCAAGGAGACAAAGACCATGAATCACAAGAAAATCGCCGTGGCCATTGCCGTGGCAGCCAGCTTGACCAGCTCCGCGGCCTTTGCCGCCTGGGAGCCCACCAAGCCGCTGGAGTTCATCGCCACCGCCGGTCCCGGCGGCGGCACCGACCAGTTCGCGCGGGTGGTCCAGGCCGTGGTGCAAAAGTACAAGCTGACTTCGTCCAGCGTGATTGTTTCGAACAAGGGCGGTGGCGGCGGGACCGAGGCGTTTGTATTCGCCGAGGGCCATAAAGGGGACGCCAACAAGCTCATCTTTTCGACCAACCTGGCATGGCTGATGCCCATGATCACCAATGTGGGCTACAAGATCGAGGACATGACCCCGGTGGCCACGATGGCGGCCGACGAGTTCGTCTTGTGGACGGGCGCCTCGTCGCCCTACAAGACCGCGCAGGATCTGATTGCGGCCGCGAAAGAAAAGAACGGTGCCCTCAAGATGGGCGGCGGCCAGTCCAAGGACACCGATCACATCCTTACCCGCAAGATCGAAAAGGCCATGGACGTCAACATGACCTACGTGCCCTTCAAGTCGGGCGGCCAGGCAGCGGTGCAATTGGCCGGCGGCCACCTGGACGGCAATACCAACAACCCGGGCGAAAACATTTCGTACTGGAAGGCCGGCAAGGTGCGCCCGCTGTGCATCTTCTCGGCCCAGCGCTTTGCGGCCACGGACAAGGTGACGGCCGACATGGCCTGGTCCGACATCCCCACCTGCAAGGAAAGCGGCATTCCCATCGACCAGTTCAATATGCCGCGCACCGTATGGCTGCCAGGCGGCGTCACACCCGAGCAGGTCGAGTTCTACGTGAACCTGCTCAAGCAGGTCTCGGAGAAGCCCGAATGGAAGGAGTGGGTGGCGCGCGGCGTGCAATCGGAATTCTTCCTGACCGGCGCCGAACTGGACGCCTACATCAAGAAGGATGCGGACGATCATTACAAGCTGTTTGACGAGGACGGCTGGCTGGCCAAGAAGTAATTTTTGAATCAGGCCGGCGCCGATGGGGCCGGCCCGTTAGCTTGGGAAACTATGTCACTTATCGACCGACGTACGATGGAGCTGGCCACGGCCGCCGCAATCGGAGTTTTCGGCGGCCTTGTCGTCGCGGGAAGCCTGCAATTGCAGATAGGCTGGTCCCCCGAAACAGGGCCGCAGTCCGGCTATATGCCTTTGCGGCTGGGAATCATGCTGTGCATCGTCAGTGTGCTGCTTTTCCTGGGGACTTTGCGCAGCGCCGGCCAAGCCAGCTTCGTAAGCAGGCAGCAGTTGAAGCTTACCCTGGCCATATTCATTCCCACGGTCCTGCTGGTGGCTTCCATGCCCTTCCTGGGCTGCTATGCCGGCTCTTTGCTTTACCTGGTTTATATGCTGAAGGTGCATGGCCACGCCAGTTGGCCAAGGTCGTTGCTTATTCCAGCCATTGTCGTCGTCGTTTTCTACCTTGTCTTCGAACTCTGGTTCCAGGTCGAGTTGGTCAAAGGGCCCATCGAGTCCTTCTTGGGCATATAGGAGATTCAGATGACCGACCTTAATTTATTGTGGTCCGGGTTCGAGACCGTTCTGACCGTCCACCATATCGCCATCATGGTGGGCGGCGTATTGCTGGGCATCCTGGTGGGTGTGCTGCCGGGGCTGGGAGCGCCCAACGGGGTGACCCTGCTGCTGCCGCTGACCTTTGCCATGGATCCGGTCAGCGCCATCATCCTGCTGTCCTCCCTGTATTGGGGCGCCTTGTTCGGCGGCTCGACCACGTCCATCTTGTTCAATATTCCCGGCGAGCCGTCGTCGGTGGCCACGACATTCGACGGCCACCCCATGGCCAAGAGCGGGCGCGCTGAACAGGCGCTGGCAACGGCCTTTTTATCGGCGGGTTTCGGCGCATTCGCCGGGGTGGTCGTGGTCACGCTTATCGCCAATCTGGTGGCCGACTTCGCGCTTCAGTTCAGCCCGGCCGAATTCTTCGGCGTCTTCATGCTGACCTTCTGCAGCTTTGTGGGCATGAGCGGCGGCAATCCCCTGAAAACCGTCGCCTCGCTCCTGATCGGCCTGATCCTGACGGCCATAGGCATGGATACAGTTTCGGGCGAGATGCGGCTTACCTATGGCAGCGATTCGCTGGCCAACGGCGTGTCCTACCTGGCGGCGGTCATCGGGCTGTTCGGCATCGGCGAGCTGTTGGTTACCGTCGAGGAGGGGCTGGAGTTCAACGGCCTGAAGGCCAAGATGAATTTCCGGGTGATCTGGCGCACTTTCGTGTCCATGCCGCGTCACGCGGTCGTGCTGCTCCGGTCCACCTTGATCGGATGCTGGATGGGGATCACGCCCGGCGGGCCAACCGCCGCATCCTTCATGTCATACGGGATAGCCCGGCGCTTTTCCCGCCACCCCGAGCGCTTCGGCAGGGGTGAACCGGATGGCGTGGTCGCCCCGGAGGCCGCGGATCACTCCGCCGGGGTATCGGCCCTGCTGCCCATGCTGGCATTGGGCATACCGGGGTCGGCCACCGCGGCGGTGATGATGGGCGGGCTGATGATATGGGGACTGCAGCCCGGGCCGATGCTGTTCATCGAGCAATCCGACTTCGTTTGGGGCCTGATCGCTTCCATGTACGTGGCCAACGTGGTGGCGGTCGTGCTGGTCCTGACCACCATTCCGCTTTTCTCATCGATATTGAAAGCGCCGTTTTCCATCATCGGACCGATCATCATCGTGGTGTGCCTGATCGGAGCCTACACCATCAGCAACCGGATGTTCGACGTTTATCTTGCAATGATCTTCGGCGTCGTGGGCTATGTGTTCAAGAAACTGGACTACCCCATCGCGCCGCTGATCCTGGCCATGGTCCTGGGCGACAAGACCGAAGACGCCTTCCGGCAGTCCTTGCTGATGTCGCAGGGGTCGTTCTCGATTTTCTTCGACAACTGGCTGGTCACGACGCTGATGGCCCTGTCCGCCATGCTGGCATGCTGGGGGCTGCTGCCGCGTATACGCCTGCGCCGCAAGAGGGCTTGATATCGGGGTCGACGCGGGCCCGGATGCTTCTCCACAAAAAAACACCAGCGCTTTACGGCGCTGGTGTTTTTTGTGGCTCTTCGCCGGCCTGGCCTCAGCCGCGGCCGATGTACGGCATCTTGGTGGCCATCACGGTCATGAATTGCACGTTGGCGTCCAGCGGAAGGCTGGCCATGTACACCACGGCGCGGGCGACGTGGTCCGCGTCCATGACGGGCTCCGGCCGGATGGAGCCGTCGGCCTGCAGCACACCCTTGGAAATTGCATCCGTCATGTCGCTGGCGGCATTGCCGATGTCGATCTGGCCGCAGGCGATGTCGTAGGCGCGGCCGTCCAGCGAGGTGGCTTTGGTCAGGCCCGTGATGGCATGCTTGGTGACGGTGTACGACACTGCATGGGGACGCGGGGCATGGGCGGAGACCGACCCGTTGTTGATGATGCGGCCGCCGCGCGGCTGCTGTTCCTTCATCAGGCGGAAGGCGCCCTGCGTGCACAGGAAGGCGCCCGTCAGATTGATGTCGACGGCGGATTGCCATTGGCCGTGGCCCAGTTCTTCCAGCGACATGGCCGGCGCGAAGATGCCGGCGTTGTTGAACAGAAGGTCCAGGCGGCCGAAGTGTTCCTTGATCTGGGCGAACAGGCGGTCGACGGCGGCCGGGTCGCTGATGTCGGTGGGCACGACCAGCGTGCGCGCGCCGCTGGCCCGTCCTTCTTGGGCCGTGGCTTCAAGGGGCTCCGGGCGGCGCCCAGCCAGGGCTACGGAATAGCCTTCGCGCATCAGCGCCAGCGCGATGCGTTTTCCCACTCCCGATCCGGCGCCGGTAACAAGAGCAAATTTTTCCATGTTCAAAACCTAGTGATTGTCGCGCGGGACTTTGGCGCCGCTTTTGCCGACCAGGAAATCGAAGTCGACCCCTTCGTGGGCTTGCAGGACATGATCCACGTACAGCTTCACATAGCCGCGATCAGTGTGGATGGCGGGAGGCTGCCACGTCTGGCGCCGCGCTTCGAGCTCGGCGTCGTCCACGTGCAGCTGCAGGTTCCTGCCGGGGACGTCCAGCGTGATCAGGTCGCCGTTCTGGACCAGGGCCAGGGGGCCGCCTATGGCGGCTTCGGGCGACGTGTGCAGGACGACGGTGCCGTAGGCGGTGCCCGACATGCGCGCATCGGAGATGCGGATGATGTCGTTGATGCCTTTCTTGAGCAGCTTGGGCGGCAGCGGCATGTTGCCGACCTCGGCCATGCCGGGGTAGCCCTTGGGGCCGCAATACTTCAGGACCATGACGCAGTTTTCGTCGATGTCCAGGTCGTCGTCGTTGATGCGGGCGTGCAGGTCTTCGATGGACTCGAACACCACGGCCCGGCCGGTATGCTTGAGCAGATGCGGCGAGGCGGCCGACGGCTTGATGATGGCGCCGTTGGGCGCCAGGTTGCCGCGCAGCACGGCGATGCCGGCGTCCGCCTTGAACGGCTCATCGAAGGAATGGATGACCTCGGGTCGCCAACAGGGCGCCTGGGCAATGTTCTCGCCCAGCGTGCGGCCGTTGACGGTCAGTGCGGACAGGTGCAGCAGGCCCTTCTCTCCCAATTGGCTGAGAATGGCCGGGAGGCCGCCCGCTTCGAAGAAGTCTTCCATCAGGTAGCGGCCGGAGGGCATCAGGTCCAGCAGGCAATGCACGTTGCGGCCCAGCTTGTCCCAATCGTCCAGGCTCAGTTCGACGCCGATGCGGCGCGCCAGGGCGATAAGGTGCACGACGGCATTGGTGGATCCGCCGATGGCGGCATTGGTCCGGATGGCATTCTCGAACGCTTCGCGGGTCAGTATCTGCGACATGCGCACGTCGTCGTTCACCAGCTGGACGATGCGGCGGCCGGCTTCGCGCGCCATCAGGTGGCGCCGGGCGTCGACGGCGGGGATCGCCGCATTGCCCGGCATGCCCATGCCCAGCGCTTCGACCATGCAGGCCATGGTGGAAGCGGTGCCCATGGTCATGCAATGGCCGTGTGAACGGTGCATCGACGCTTCCGCTTCGTGGAACTGCTTCAGCGTGATGGCGCCGGCGCGCAGCTGTTCGCTCATCGATATGGTGTTGGTGCCGGATCCGACCGCCTTGCCTTCATAGTAGCCGCGCAGCATGGGGCCGCCCGATATGCCGACGGTGGGCAGGTCGACGCTGGCCGCGCCCATCAGCAGGGAAGGCGTGGTCTTGTCGCAGCCCATCAGCAGGACGACGCCGTCCAGCGGATTGGCGCGCACGGCTTCTTCGACGTCCATGGAAGCCAGGTTGCGGTACAGCATGGCGGTGGGGCGCATCATGGTTTCGCCCAGCGACAGCACGGGGAACTCCAGCGGGAATCCGCCCGCGTCCAGCACGCCGCGGCGCACGTGCTCGGCCAGCTCACGGAAGTGCGAGTTGCACGGGGTCAGTTCTGACCAGGTATTGCAGATGCCGATGACGGGGCGGCCATCGAACTGATCCTGGGGAATGCCGCTGTTCTTCAGCCAAGATCGGTAGTAGAAGCCCATCTTGTCCTGGCGGTCGAACCAGGCCTGGCTGCGTAGTTTCTTGCGATTGGTCGTCATGTATTCAGGTCCGTGCTGATCGGATGTGGATGTTCTATGCCGTTGCGGCTTGCGCTTCGCGGCTGCTTGCCATGCGCACGCACAAGTCGTAGGCCTGCTGCAGGCCTTCGATGTTGGCGATGCCCTTGCCGGCGATGTCGAAGGCACTGCCGCTGGCCGAGGTGACCACCGGTACGGGCAGGCCGCCATGCAGGGTCACGCCATGGTCGAAGCCGATGAGCTTCATGGCGATCTGCCCCTGGTCGTGATACATGGAGACGATGGCGTCGAAATCGCCGCGGCGGGCGGCAATGAATATGGTGTCCGGCGAATAGGGGCCGCGCGCGTCCATGCCCATGGACTGCGCCTTCTTCACGGCCGGCTCGATGATTTCGATTTCTTCCATGCCGATGGAACCGCCGTCGCCCGCATGCGGGTTCAGGCCTGAAACGGCGATGCGGGGCTTTGCGATGCCCGACTGGCGCAGTGCCGCGTCGATGATCTTTACCGCGTCGCAGATGCCGTCCTGGGTGATCAGGTCGGCCACTTCGCGGATGGGCACGTGCGAGGTCACCCGGGAGGTCCATAGGTGTCCGGTGATGTTGAACTCGCAGACGAAGCCCGGTACCTGCAGGCTTTGCTGTATGTGGCGCAGTTCGTCTTCTTCGGTCAGCCCGCCCAGGCGCAGCGAGTGCTTGTTGAGTGGCGCAAAAACAATGCCGTCGCACAGGCCGCGCTTGACGGCGTCCAGCGCGGTTTCCAGCGCCAGGAAGGAGGCCCGGCCGGCTTCCAGCGTGCATTCGCCCAGCGGGGGCGATTGGCCGTCCAGCCAGTTGGCTTCCAGCACCGTCACCCGGCCCGGCTCGTAGCGTATGTCGTCCAGGCTCTTGATGGCCAGGGTGGGCAGTTCGATTCCGGTCAGGCGCTGCGCATCGGCCAGCACGACGGGGTCGGCGATCAGCAGCAGGTTGGCGGCGTTGCGGTTTTGCTCGCGCCCCAGCAGCTTGACGGCCATTTCGGGGCCGACTCCGGCCGGGTCGCCAAGCAGGACTGCGAGGCGGGGACGCTTGGTGCTCATATCTATTCCTTTGACTTTGTCGGGTAATGTGCAAGGCCGCTGACGGCCTTGACTTGATGGGGAGGTTTATTCCGGCCGGATGTTGGCCGCTTTCAGCAGCTTGCCGTAGCGTTCGTATTCGTCTTTGTTCATGGCGGCGAATTGCTCGGTCGTCATGGGCTCGATTTCACCGCCCAGGCCTTTGATGCGTTCTACGACGTCGGGCAGTTTCAGCGTGGCGTCCAGCTCTTTGTTCAGGCGGGCCACGATGTCGGACGAGGTGCCGCCGGTGGTCAGCAGGCCGTACCAGGTAGTGACGTTGGCGTCTTTGATGTCCAGCTCAGCCAAGGTAGGGACGTCGGGCAGAGCGGACGAGCGCTTGGTTGTGGTCACGGCCAGCGGGCGCAATGCGCCGGACTTGATCTGCGACATGGCCGAAGAGGTGGAGTCGAACATCATGTCGGTTTGTCCGGCGATCAGGTCAATATGCGCCTGCGAACTGCCCTTGTAGGGGACGTGTATGGCTTCGGTGCCGGTGGCCAGGTTGAAGGCGGCGCCCGCGACGTGCTGGGTGCTGCCAACGCCCGATGACGCATACTTGAAGATACCCGGCTTGGCCTTCATGGCTTCGATCAGGTCTTTGATGTTTTTATACGGCGACGAGCTGGGCACCACCAGCACGTTGGGCATGATCGCCACCAGGCCGACCGGCTGCAGGTCGGTCAGGGGGTCGTAGTTCAGTTTCAGCATGTGCGGCGCGATGGCCTGCCCGGTATTGGTGGCCACCAGCAACGTCAGCCCATTGGGTTCGGCGCGCGCCGTTAGGCCGGCGGCAATGGTGTTGGAGGCGCCGGGGCGGTTTTCCACCACGACGGTCTGCTTCAGCCCGGTCGTGAACTTGTCGGCCAGCGTGCGCGCCAGGATGTCGGTGCCGCCGCCCGGCGACGCGCCCACCATGATATGCACCGGCTGGCTGGGATAGGTTTGCGCGAATGCGGAAGCCGGCAAGGCCAGCGAGGCCAGCGCCAGGGCACAGGGCAGGGCGCGGCGTAGGAAGGAACTGTATTTCATGATGTGTCTCCTGTCTTTCTCTGTTTTTGGTGAATCCCCGTTTGTCGGGACCGATGTACAGCTTACGAGGTATATCCATTCCATTCCAATAGAATATAGTCAGCTATACATATACTTTTGTGTATGATGTTGGGCATGCCCATTTCCGCCGAGTACCCCTCTTTGCTGCTGCGCTTGCGCACCCGCCAGCTGGCATTGCTAAGCCTGCTGGACGCTGAGCGCAACCTGGGCCGCGCGGCGGCGGCGCTGCATATCAGCCAGCCGGCGGCCAGCAAGCTGTTGCAGCAGGCCGAGGACACCTTCGGCGTGGCCTTGTTCGAGCGCCATGCCCGGGGCATGACGCCGACTCCGTACGGCGAGATCCTGATCCGCTATGCACGTCGCATGCTGACCGATTTCGGTTTCGTGCGTGAAGAAATGGTGGCGCTCAGTTCCGGCCTGCGTGGCACGCTGCGCGTGGGCAGTGTGCCGGGGGCGGTGCCCGAATTGCTGGCGCCTACCCTGAGCGCCTACAAGCAGCTTCATCCGCGCGTGGCGGTTTCCGTCATTGTCGACACCAGCAATGTCATGATCAGGCAGCTGGCGCGCGGCGAGGTCGACCTCGTGCTGGGGCGCCAGACGGACATGCATGGGGAAGGCGACTACGTCAGCGTGCCTTTGCTGGAAGAAGCGCTGGTGGTGGTGGCGCGGGCCCAGCATCCGCTGGCCGCGCGCGCCAGCGTGACGCTTTCCGACCTGGTCGGCATGCCCTGGATACTTCAGCCTCCCGGCTCGCCCCAGCGCAGCCGCTTCGATGCCGTCCTGCACGAAAAGGGCGTGAAGACGCGGCTGAACATTACCGAGTCGGCCTCCACCCTGGTCACCACGGCGATGCTGGAAATTTCGGACATGGTGGCGATCATGCCGGCCTCGCTGGCCGAGCATTATGGGCGGCAGGGGGTCTTGCGGGTGTTACCCTTCGACCTGTCGGTGCGGTTGCCGCCCATTTACCTGATCACCCGGCACGATCACAGCCTTTCGCCGGCAGCCGCCCGTTTTGTGGCGCAGCTGCGCAGCGATGCCGGATCGCCCGGCTAGCCAAGTATCGGTATGGTCACGGAGGCGAGGTTGATTGGAAGATCCAGGCACACACGGCGCAAGTAGAGCAATTTTTTATTTTTCTGACGGAAGGTAAGCCCGAACGCCGTTGAAAATCGCGGCTAAGTCTTCAACTGATACCTTTTCGGTCAGGTATATGCGCTTGCCACCACGTTTTCTGTGAGGGCGGTCAAGCCTGTCAAATGAGACGGTATAAATCATGTCACACTTGACCCAAGCCTGATTGTCATTGCTCCAATACGGTAATGGATGCTGAACAAGAGGAACGTGCCAAGCTTCTATAGGATTGGGTGGCGTCGTGGATAGAGGAACAATCGTACACAATCGCCGATAATGTGTGCTGGCTCTTGAAATGACCACCACCGGCCTGACCTTGACCATCTCGGGTGGTATGAAACCCCGATCAAAGTCGCATATCAGGACATTGCCGGTCTTGATGTTGTATAGATTGTTTGCCATGCAATATTATGGGCAAGCAAAAGCCCCCGTGAGGGGGCCTTTATCTGACGCCCATCAAAGCTTGCTAATCGCCTTGGATGGGCCGCTGAGGCGACTTAACACCCCAGACTCCAGCCGGACACCAAAGTGCCGGAAAACATTTATATTTTAAGTGCTGGCCCATTTTTGAGCAAGCATGTCATACCTGTCTGATCTAACAGGTATGACATGTAGGAGCGACGGCACCTAGCCTTTACCCCGCATTCACATACGCCGTCTTCACGGTGGTGTAGAACTCTTTGGCATAGCTGCCTTGTTCGCGCGGGCCGTAGCTGGAGCCTTTGCGGCCGCCGAAGGGAACGTGGTAGTCGACGCCTGCCGTGGGCACGTTGACCATGACCATGCCGGCCTGGGCGTGGCGCTTGAAGTGCTGCACATACTTTAACGAGGTGGAGCAGATGCCCGCCGCCAGGCCGAATTCCGTGTCGTTGGCCAGTTTCAGCGCTTCGTCGTAATCCTTGACCTTGATGACGCTGGCAAAGGGTCCGAAGACTTCTTCGCGGTTGATGCGCATGTCGTTGTGGGTGTCGACGGCCAGGGCGGGCTGCAGGAAGTGGCCCTTGGTGCCCAGTTCGACCAGTTCGCCGCCATGCACGGTGGCGCCTTCGGAACGGGCAATGTCGATATAGTCCAGGTCCTGCTTCAGTTGCTTGTCGTCCACGACGGGGCCGATGTGCGTCTCGGCATCCAGGGGGTTGCCCACGCGCAGCTGCTTCATGCGGGCCACCATGGCTTCCACGAAGCGGTCGTGTATGCCTTCGGTCACGATCAGGCGGGACGAGGCGGTGCAGCGCTGGCCGGTCGAAAAGAACGCGCCGTTGATGCAGGCCTCGACGGCGGTCGGCAGGTCGGCGTCGTCCAGCACGACCATGGGGTTCTTGCCGCCCATCTCCAACTGCACCTTCTTGCCGGTGGCCATGCATTTCTGGGCAATGGCGCGGCCGGTGCCGACGGAGCCGGTAAAGCTGATGGCATCCACGTCGGGCGAATTGACCAGCGCTTCGCCGACCACCGACCCGCGGCCCATGACCAGGTTCAGCACACCGGCGGGCAGGCCGGCATCGATCAGGATTTTCACCAGTTCCCAGGTGCAGGCGGGAACCAGGTCGGCGGGCTTGATGACGACGCAGTTGCCGAATGCAAGGGCGGGGGCGATCTTCCAGGCGGGAATGGCAATGGGGAAATTCCACGGCGTGATCAGGCCGACGACGCCGACGGGCTCGCGGGTTATTTCCACTGTCAGGCCGGGCCGTACGGACGGCACCAGTTCGCCAGTCTGGCGCAAGGCTTCACCGGCGAAGAACTTGAAGATCTGGCCTGCGCGTCCGGCTTCGCCGATGGCTTCGGCCAATGTCTTGCCTTCTTCGCGCGCCAGCAGTTTGCCCAGCTCTTCCTTGCGGGCCAGGATGGCGCTGCCGGCCCGGTCCAGGATGTCGAAGCGCTGCTGGGGGGTCGACAGGCCCCAGGCGGGGGCGGCGTCGCGCGCGGCGGCGATGGCGGCCTGGGTGTCCTGCTCACTGGCCTGGGCGAATTCGCCGATGACGTCGGACAGGTCCGCTGGGTTGAGGTTGCGCGTGGTCTTGCTGCTGTCGACCCATTGTCCATTGATGTAGTTGGCGTAATTTGACATATCGATTCCTGAGAAAAAGGTTCTGGTTAAGAATTGAATTACATGGATTGTTCCAGCATCCAAAGGTAGTCCGCTTCCGATGCTTCGCGCGGGTTGGTTTTATGGCTGTGGTCGGCCAATGCGCCCTGGACGATCCGTGGAAACAATTCGCGGGTGACGCCCAGCTGCTCCAGTCCGCCGGGCAAGCCCAGGCGTTGCGTCATCGCGCCAAGCTCGACGCCGATGTCGCCCGGATTGGCCAGCGCCATGGCCTGTGCGATGCGTTCCAGCTTTCTTTCCTTGCGCATGGAATCCGCCTGGCTGTTGAATTCGACGACGGCCGGCAGGAAGATGGCATTCAGCGTCCCGTGATGCAGCTTGGGGTTGATGCCGCCCAGCGAATGGCTAAGGCTGTGGACGCAGCCCAGCCCCTTCTGGAATGCCATCGCGCCCTGCATGGAGGCGCTCATCATGTTCAGCCGCGCATCGCGGTCGCCGGGATTCTGCGTGGCGCGCTCTATGTGCGCCCAGCCCCGCATCAGGCCGTCCAGCGCGATGCCGTCGGCCGGCGGATTGAAGGCGGGCGACATGAAGGTTTCCAGGCAGTGGGCGATGGCGTCCATGCCGGTGGCCGCCGTCAGCGCCGGCGGCAGGCCCATCGTCAGCCCGGGATCGCAAATCGCCGATTTCGGAACCAGGTGGGGGGAAATTATGCCGACCTTGCGTCCGTCGTCCAGGATCAGGATGGCGCCCCGGCCGACTTCGCTGCCCGTGCCGGCCGTGGTGGGAATGGCGATGATGGGCGCCGTCGCGGAGCTGACCCGGCCGGCGCCGCCTTCGATGAGGGCGAAGCTTTTCAGGGCGCCCGTATGCGTGGCGCAAACTGCCGTGCCTTTGGCCAGGTCGATGGACGAGCCGCCGCCGATGGCAATGATGCCGTCGTGCCGGCCGTCGCGGTACATCCCGGCCGCGGCGCGCACGGCCTGCTCGTTCGGGTTCGGCGGGGTCCCGTCGTATATGCCGATTTTCGAGCGGTCGGCCAGCTTGTCCAGCACCTGGTCGCACAAGCCGGCGGCCCGTACGCCGGTGTCGGTCACCACCAAGGGATGCCGTATGCCCAGGCGGTCGCATTCCTGCTGTACAAGGTCTATGGCGCCGAAGCCGAACTGGACCTGGGTTATATAGTTTATTAGGCTCATCTGTCTCTTCCCTGGATTGTTGGCCGTGCACGCGCGCTGCACCGCATGATTTACGGCACGGAGCGCGGCGGCCGATCCCTGGGACTTTAAGAAATAATGCCTACCCTGCATAATGATAGGTTCTGATACGGCCATAACTAATCCTTATACCCATGCTGCCCTCGCTGAGTTCGATCATTTCCAGGCTGCGCCTGAAGCATTTCCGCTTGCTCGTGGCATTGGACGATTGCGGGTCCCTGGTCAAGGCGGCCGAGCAGGTCGCATTGAGCCAGCCCGGCGCCACGAAGGCGCTGCAGGAAATCGAAGCCGCACTGGGGGCCGAACTGTTCAACCGCAACAATCGCGGACTGGAGCCCACCGACCTGGGCCGCTGCGCCATACGCTATGCGCGCCTCATCACCACCGACATGATCCATTTGCGCGAGGAAATGGCCGGCATCCTGCACGGCTACGGCGGCCGCCTGTCGATAGGCGTCATCATGGGGGCCGTGCCCATGCTGACCGACCTGCTGTCGCCGTGGCTGGAGCAAAGGCCCGGCCTGTCGGTGCAGATTGTCGAGGACACCAGCGCCAGGCTGCTGCGCCTGTTGGATGAGGGCAGGCTGGATGTCGCCATATGCCGGACCAGCATCAGCGAACACCCCGAACTGTACGAGGCGGTCAATATACGGGAAGAGCAATTGGCCATCGTCGCCAATATCCAGCACCCTCTGGCCGAGGCCAAGAGCCTGCAATTGTCGGACCTGGCCAGCTGCCGCTGGGTGGTTTATTCCGCCAATATGCCCATGCGGCTATTGCTGGAGCGCGAGTTCCACGAGGCGGGCCTGCTGTTTCCGCTGAACCTGTTTGAAACGACCTCGGCCTTTACGACGCTGTCCATGCTGCAGCGCAACCCCTCGATGGTGGCGCTGCTGTCCATCGATGCGGCGCGGTTTTGCACGCGCTTCGGCATGACGCGCATCTTGCCCCTGCAGCTGCATTCGCGCAGCGAACCCTATTACCTGATCACCCGCCGCGACCGCACTCCATCCCCGAATGCCGCCCTGTTCGTGCGCGAGATGCTGGCCGCGACAGCCGGCCAGACGCCGGCGTAGCAGCCGGTGACGCGCGGCTTTTTCACGACGCAAATTCTTGCCTGTCGTTACCGCATTGAACGCCTTCTGACGCTATTGTGATTTTCGGGCTTCCCCGCCGGGCATGCGTTTTGCGTTGATGGCCATACGGCGTTCGGCCGACTTGCCGGTGCGTGCCGTCCAACCCAATAATCCTAGTTGTCCAGGAAGTTCCTTACGGCCCACTACAGGGATATCAGTGACGAACAAGCACCCCAAAATTGCAGTAGTCATCCCCAGCTACAAGGTGCGCGCGCATATCCTGGACGTTGTGGCGGGATTGGGCGCGGCGACCTGCAGGATTTATGTGGTGGACGACGCGTGCCCTGAACACAGCGGCGATTTTGCCGAGAGCAATTGTAACGATGAGCGATTGACCGTTATCAGGCTGGAGAAGAATCAGGGTGTGGGCGGAGCGGTCATGGCCGGTTATCTGGCGGCGATTGCCGACGGCATGGACGTCATCGTCAAGGTCGACGGCGACGGGCAGATGGACCCCGCCCTTGTTCCCGACTTCGTCGCGCCCATACTGGCCGGCGAAGCCGACTATGTCAAAGGGAACCGCTTCTTCTATCTGGAGCAGGTGCGCGCCATGCCGGGCCTGCGCCTGTTCGGCAATTCGGTCCTGTCGCTCATGACCAAGCTGTCCTCGGGTTACTGGGACATCGTGGATCCGACAAACGGCTATACCGCCATCCATTCGGCGGTGGCGCGCCATCTGCCCTTCGGCAAGATCAGCCGGCGCTATTTCTTCGAAACCGACATGCTCTTCCGCCTGAATACTCTGCGGGCCGTCGTGGTCGACGTCCCGATGGAGGCCCGGTACGGCGACGAAGTCAGCAATCTGAAAATCCACAAGATCGTCGGCGAGTTCCTGTACAAGCATTTCAGGAATTTCTGCAAGCGGGTCTTCTATAACTATTATCTGCGCGACATGTCGCTGGCATCGATCGAGCTGCCTCTTGGACTGGTCTTGTTCGCGTTCGGCGTGGGGTTCGGAGGCTATCAATGGCTGCTGTCGATCAGCAGGGGACTGTCCTCGTCGGCGGGCACGGTGATGTTGTCGGCCTTGCCGGTCATCATCGGCCTGCAGTTCATTCTGGCCTTCCTGGGCCACGATATCAGTTCGGTGCCGAAGCGGCCGTTTCATCGCCTCAAGCGCAGGCGGGATGCAAGGAAGAACGAAATGGAGCTCAAATATGGTAAATGAGGACAAGGCCTGGGTCGAATACCGGCAACGATTTGCACAGGTGTACGACGAATCCAATTACGCCAGCCCTCTTCAGTCCTTCGTCATGCGGGCCAGCCATAAACTGACCGAAAAGCCCTTTGGACCGGCCGACCATTTTCAAAAGGTGGTCGAAATCGGCGCCGGCACCGGCGAGCACCTGCCTTTCGTGCGCCATGGTTTCGATGAGTACGTATTGACGGACCTGGACGAAAAAACACTGGAAGTGGCTCAGCGGAAGCTGGGCGGCGTCCACCTTGGCAAGCTGCGCTTCGAGACGCAGGCCGCGGGGGGGCTGGATTATCCGGATCATTCATTCGACAGGCTGGTGGCCACGCATGTTCTGGAACACATCTACCAGCCGCACCTGGCCCTGAAGGAATGGGCCCGGGTGCTGAAGCCGGGAGGCGTGCTGTCCATACTCATCCCCACCGATCCGGGCATGGCCTGGCGCCTGGGCAGGCACATAGGGCCGCGCAGGAATGCCCTGGCGCAGGGCATTGCCTATGACTACGTGATGGCGCGCGAACACGTGAATTCCTGCAACAACCTGATCGCCATCCTGCGGCATTACTTTCAGCCGCTGCAAGAGGCATGGTGGCCGCTGCCGCTGGCCTCGATCGACCTGAACCTGTTTTTCGCCTTCCATGCGAAAGTGAAGAGGCAGGAAGGCGCGGGATGATCACCTACCTGGCCGCTTTGCTTTGTGTGCTGGGCCTGGCCGTCGGCCAGATCCTGTTCAAGATCAGCGCCACGGCCCTGGCCCAGACCGGCACGTTTCTTTCCCCGAAAGTCGCGGGCGCCTTGCTGGCGGCGATGATGCTGTACGGCATCACTTCGGTGGGATGGGTCTGGGTGCTGCAAAGGATAGAGCTTGGCAGGGTGTATCCATTGATGGCGCTGGCCTTCGTCCTGGTGCCTGTCGCCAGCCATTTTGTCTTTGGCGAGCGCTTCCAGACCCAATACTTCATAGGAGTGGCGCTGATCATGGCGGGAATCATCCTGGCGGTGAAGGCATGAGAATGACGGGGTGTGCGCGGGCGGCGGCCCTTGTGCTGCTGGTGTTCGCCGTTCTGGTCGGAACGGGGCTTACGGGCTCATCGCTGGGAATAGGCCTGGACCAGCAGTCCAGCCTGGTCAGCGCGGATCAGAAGCGCTTGCTGGGCCAGGAGAGGCCGATACGGTCCGATGAGTGGGTTGTGTTCACGCCCATGGCCATTGCCCAGTACAACCACGAGCCGCGTTTCCCCGTCGTCAACACCAACCTGGGACCCGACGGGCAGAACATGCTGGTGGCGGGCATGGCCGGCGTGCCGGTCAAGCACGTATCGCAACTGGCCAAGCCGTCCACCTGGGGGTTCTATGTATTCGACTTGCGCAGGGCGCTGGCCTGGTATTGGTGGCTGCCCCTGTTCGGCTCGCTGTTCGCGGTGTGGGGCGTAATGGGGGTGCTGGTGCCCGGAAGATGGGCCGTGGGCCTGGGGACGGCGGCAACCTTCGTTACCTCGGCCTATGTGGCGGCCTGGTCGAACTGGCCAGCCTACACTGTCATGTTTCCCGCCTTGGGATTCTGCCTGTTCATCGGGATATTCCGCAGCGCTTCCTGGCCCCGCCTTTTGCTGCTGGGCCTTGGGCTGGGGCTGGCGCTGGCGGGCTTCGTGTTCGTGCTGTACCCGCCGTGGCAGGTCTCGGTGGGCTATATGTTTCTCTTCCTGGCAGCGGGCGTGGCCGTGCGCGACCGTTTGTGGCGCCGCGCCACGGCGCCCCGGATGGTGGCGCTGGCGGTGGCGGGGGGCGTGGCCGCCTACCTATGCTGGGCCTGGTGGAGCGACGCCCGGCCCGCGATCGAAGCCATGCAGGCCACGGTGTATCCCGGCCAGCGCACGGCGGCGCCGGGCGGAGGCCTGTCGGTATGGGAGACGTTTCGCGGCTTCGTGAACAATCACTCGCTGTATTACGAATTTGCCACCTTGACCAATCAAAGCGAAACGTCGTCGTTCATTTTGCTGTTTCCCGTGGCGATTGCCGCCGCCTTGCTGGGCTTTGTGCGTAAACACCGGCCGGCCTGGCCCGAAGCGACATTGATGCTGTTCTGCCTGTTTGTATTGTGGTTCCAGTATGTGGGCATCGGGCCCACCCTGGCGGAATGGACGCTGTGGGGCAGGGTGCAGCCCAAGCGCACGGACGTGGCGATAGGGCTGGCTTCGATCCTGCTTTGCGGGACGACCGTGGCATCGGCGCGGACGGCGGCGGATCCCAGGCCTTGGGAAGCGCTGGCAATCAGTGCGCTTGTCGCGGTCGCAGCGATGGTGGTTGTGGCCAAGACTCCCGAAGGCGCCATCGGCACGGTGCCGTTCTCGATGTGCCTGCTGGTCCTGCCCTTTGTCTTCTTCCTTTCGTACTGGCTTCTCAAGAAGGACGCAAAGTCATTCATTCTGGGCAGCCTGTTCCTGACCTGCTCGATGTCGATGCCTTTCAATCCCCTGGTACGGGCACCGTCGGAGATCGTTCCGGTCGACGACATGCTGCGGGCCGCACGCGACGACAGGCAGCGCGTGCTCGTCGTCGGCACGCAGATCGAAGCCATGGAGCTGTTCGCGGCCGGCGTGCCGGTGGCCAGCGGCGTGTTCTATTATCCGCAGAAGTCGATATGGAAGGCGCTGGATCCCGACGGTAAAAGCGAATCGCTGACCAACCGCTATCAGCATATGCTGTACAACAGCGATCCGACCGGGAAGGTGGACGACTACGCGATAGAAGCTCCTTTCCCGGATGTCGTTAGGGTGTTCATCAATCCCGAGCGCTTCGATTTCTCCGCCGTGGGGGCGCAGATCGTGCTGGCTCCCACGGGCCTGGACCTGTCGGGGAATCCCCATGTGGAATTGGCGGGCAAGGATTCAGTGCACAGCTTCTACCGGGTCATTCCCAGACCCGCGGCGGCCAGGCCAGGCTGAAGTCTTCGCTGCATATCGTCAGGTTGGGGTTGTAGGCCGGGTCGCCAAGCAGGCTTTCGCCCCAGCGCTGCTTCATATAGTCCACTTCCTTGGTGAAGCGCGCCTGCTTTTGCGGCGTGTCCTCATAGCCCCGGCTGGCCGATTCGTGATGGTACATTTCGGCGTAAGGCGTCCATACATTGCGGTATCCGGCCTTGGCGACGCGCAGGCAGAAATCCACGTCGTTGAATGCAATGGGCAGATTGGCGTCGTCCAGCCCGCCGACCTCCTGGTAGATGGATTTCCTGATGAGCAGGCAGGCCGCCGTCACGGCGGAAAGCGTCTGGATGAGGCGTGCGCGCCCGAAGTAGCCTGGATGGTTCCTGGGAAGATGCTTGTGGGAATGGCCCGCCACACCGCCCAGCCCGATGATGATCCCGCTATGCTGGGCGGTGTCGTCCGGGTACCATAGCTGTGCGCCCACCGCGCCCACGCCTGGCTGCCCGGCAAGGCTGATCATTTCTTCCAGCCAGTCGGGGCTGATGATTTCGATATCGTTGTTCATCAGGCACAGGTAGTCGCCTTGCGCCTGCCTCGCCGCCGAATTGTTCAGGGCCGAGAAGTTGAAAGGGCGCTCGTCGCGAAGGACGCGTATGCGCGGGTCCTCCCGCAGGGCGGCGAAGTAATCCAGCGTGGCGGGATCGTCCGAATCGTTGTCGACGACGAGTATTTCGTAATTTCCGTAGCGCGTGCGTTCGGTGATGCTGTCTATGCACTGCCTGATCAGCTCAAGCCCGTTGCGCGTGGGAATGATAAGGCTTACCAGCGGCAACGGCTGGGGCAGGGCATAGCGCACGCGGTACATTCCCATGTCCAGCAATTCCGCCTGCGCATCGATTGCGCAGCGCCGGAAGTGGTCGTCGATGGCACGCTTGCCGGCTTGCAGGGCATAGTTCTTGGCCTGTCCCGAAAGCGCGGTGCTGCCCGGAACCGCTCTCCAGTGATACAGGACACGCGGAATGTGCACGATCTGGTAGTCGGCCAGCGTCTCGATGCAGCGCAGCGCCAGGTCGTAGTCCTGCGACCCTTCATAACCCGGGCGAAAGCCCTGCAGCTCCTTGACCAGCCCGGTCCGGTAGCAGCCCAGGTGATTGATCATATTGTGCGACAGGAACAGGTCGGGGTTCCAGTCCGGCTTGAAGTAGGGCGCTGTCCGATTGCCCGCGATGTCGATCTTGTCTTCGTCCGAATAGATCAGTCCGGCGGCGGGATTGTCCAGGATGGCCTGGGCGACATGGAACAGCGCATGTTCGGAAAGCAGGTCGTCGTTGTCCAGCAAGGCGACGAACTCGCCCGTGGCCAGGTCCAGCGCCGAATTCGAGGCTTTCGATATATGGCCGTTCTGCTTGCGATAGGCGACTTTTATACGCGCATCTTCGCGGGCATGCCGCGCTAGCAACTGGCGGACGGAATCGTCCTTCGAGGCGTCGTCGGCAATGCACAGTTCCCATTCCTGATAAAGCTGCGTACGGACCGACTGTATGGCCTGGTCCAGCAGATCCAGCGGCGGGTCGTATACCGGCATCAGGATGCTGATCAGGGGTTTGCGGGGCATGCCCTTGATGCGTTTGCGGATATCGTGGCGCAAGGCGTCGTCGATATTGCCGTAGCGGCGCAGCCATTCGGCGTAATCATTGGGATTGGCGGGCGGCTGGTCGCCATGCGGACTATGGACGGCGCGGCGGGTCAGCCGCTTCAGCCGGTAGCGCATGCCGCGCAGTCCCTCGCGGCGCGCGATGGCGCGCGCCTTATGGAAAGCCATGTACCAGCCGCCGGCGCCCCGCGCCGAGGCCGCCAGCGCGCCGGCCAACCGGATGCCGCGCCTGGCCTGGTCGGCGGGCCATCGCAGGGGGGCGGTCAGCTTCCAGCTTGTCGACGCGCGCAATGCCTTGAGTTCGCCGGCCAGCATGTTGTTCTGGATGTTCCGTTCATTCAAGGCGTGTTGATAATCGAGTGCCGATTTTTCCAGGTTCCGGATGTGCGTTTCCTTGTCCAGCACCGCCAGGTTCAGCCGGGCCGATTCGCTGCGGGCCTGCTCCAGCGATGACGTGAGTTCGGCGATGGACGCATCCAGGCTGCCGACACGGGCGGCCATGTCCTGGGCTGCTCCGTCTTGTTCCGCGCTGGAGGCCGGCCGGATCGCCAGCGGCTGGTCGGGGTGCCAGTCCAGGAACCGCTCGATCGGCAGGCCGGTGACGTGCTGCTGGATTTGCGCTTCCTGCTTTACGAATCGGGAAAGATCGCTTTCCGTCAGCGGGAACCCGGCTCGTTCCAGAACCGACTGGACGAATTCCTTTCTCGATCCAGGATAAGGTGCGGCCGGAGCGCCCAGGTTCCTTATCGAGGCAAGCATCAGCAGCAGGGACCTGAAAAGCAGGCGGCCCAATGGGATCCCCTTATCCAGATCCCATTCTTCATCGATGGCCGCGGGTGTCCCATCGGCCTGGATGACGATGTTCTGCGGAACCAGGTCGAAGGCCCTGCCCGGCAGAACGGTATCCGGATCGTTCCATCCCGCCGATGGCGCGGCGTCGGCAAGCACTGTCCGCAGCACCTGGACGTGGCGTTCGACCAGGCGTGCGACATCGTCGATTGACCAGTCGTCGCGCGTGATGGCCTGGACGAACTCCCACGACAAGGTGTGTCCGCGCACATAGGGCGCTGTGGAAGGGTGAGCGTAGCGGATGGGTGGTTCGGTGTCCGCCGTTGGGCCCGCTTTCAGCGGCGCCCGTATCGGCTCGTAATGCAATAAGACGTGGCCTTGACCGGAAGCCCGGACAAACAGCGTTTCCTTGCAGTATTGGGGCACGCGCCCTGTGCTGTAGTGGTAGGCCAGGGTTCGGGCGGCGCTTTTTTCCGGCGGCTTGCCGCCGGCCCGGATCAGGAATGAATTCGCCAATTCCAGGCCCAGCCCGTTCTTGAAGATTTCCGGCCAGGCCAATTCCAGCGCGAAGTTCATGCGGACAGGCAGTTGCGGATCGGCATTCACGCTCTGCCAGGCCAGCGCGCCGGCATCGAACTCCGCGTCGTCCAGGCCGGCCTGGGTCACGATGGATGCGGGCAGCTTGTAGTCGGGAAGCGGCGCCATGAACCGGGGATCGGAGAATCCCGCCGCCTCGATCAGTCCATTGAGTTCTTGCCGGCCGAAAGTCTGCGGCTGGTCGCTGCGATAGCGGCCTTCGATCCCATACATGGCTACGCCCAGGTGGTCTTCCGGGGCGCCGGCGAAATACTTCAGCCCCATCTGGTTTTCTATGGCAAGCAACAGCAGGCCGTCGGGCTTCAGCAGCATCCGTACCCGCTTCAGCAGCGCAAGCGGCGGCGAGGACGCCTGCGTGAACAGGTTGGCGTACTCCAGCACGCCGATCAGCGTGATGACGTCGAATTGCCGTGAGGGTTCGAAGCGGTCGAAGGACTCGGCCAGCACCGTCACCTGGGACAGGTCCCGCGTCCTGGACCGCGTCATGGCGGCCCGGCGCATGCTGCCTTCCAGGGCCAGCACGGTGGCACCGCATTCGCCCAGATAGCGGGTAATGGCGCCGCAGCCCGATCCGATTTCCAGGATGTCGCCTTTCAGTTCGCCCTGGAAAGGGCGCAGGAGGTTGGCGCGGGCGGCCGACAGGTGGTAGGTGGAGGGCCAATCGGTGCATTGCCGCCGCAGCTCGGGGGACAGCACCGACAGGTCGCGCGCCTGGCCGATTACCTCGGCCAGCCGGTTTTCGCTTTCATCGCCGTCGCTGTAGCCGATGCTGACATGGCCGGGGCGCGCCCACACGCCCGTCCGCGCATCCAATACATAGCCCTTGGCGGTCAACAGGTCCTTCATGCCTTTTCCTGGATGGCGTTGATGCGCAAGCCCATGTCGGCAAGGCCGAAGAACGCGTCCTTGCCGCCCGGCTGCACGTGCAGGTGGATGGCGTCGTAGCGGCGATCCAGTGGAATGACGTCTTCGCCATGGCGCTTGGCCACGCCGACGGAAACGAAATAATCGCCTCCCGCCAGCCGGCAGTCGAACTCGAATTCGGCGCAAACGCTGCTGTGCTGGCGGCCGGCGTTCCGGAACCGGCGATCGCCCAGGATTTCAGTGTTGGTGCCGTACACCGTTACGCCTTCCTTGGTCTTGATGGTGATGCCCAGAATGGGGCGCACGACGGTGGCCAGGAACTTTACGGAAACGGCCAGCACGATGCGTCTGGAAGGGGCGATGGACGATGGGTAGTCCCGTCCGTTGACCCCCAGGTAGTAGTCGAGAATCGAAACGCTGCCGTCCCCCCATCGGTATTCGTGCGGGTTGTAGCCGGGCCGCGTGGCGAACAGGTCGTCGTGCCCGCTAAGCCGGTAGGCGGGTTCGGCAACGGCCGGGGGCGCTGCGCCGGCCTGGCCGGTTTCCTGTACGGCCTGCCGACTTTCTTCCGCAACGGCGGCGGGCGGCGCGGCCTTGTCCTGGCCGAAAAGCAGATCCAGATAGCGGTTGACCACGGCGCGCGGTTCGCCCATCAGCACTTGCTCGCCATGATCCAGCAAGAGGGCCCGCGAGCAATGCGCCACGATCTGTTCGCTGGAGTGCGTGACCAGCAGGATGCTGGTGCCGTTGTCTTTCAACTGGCGCAGCCGTTCGAAGCATTTGGCCTGGAACTTGGCGTCGCCGACCGACAAGGCCTCGTCCACGATCAGGATGTCGGGACGGATCTGCGCCTGCACGGCGAATGCCAGGCGTATGGTCATTCCGCTGGAATAGGTCTTGACCGGCTGGTCGATGAAGTCGCCGATGTCGGCAAAGCCGACGATGTCGTCGTAGCAGGCATCGGTTTCCGCTGTGCTCAAGCCCAGCAGCATCGCGTTCATATAGATGTTTTCGCGCCCGGTGAACTCGGGGTTGAAGCCCGAGCCGAGCTCCAGCAGGGCGGCGATGCGGCCCCTGGTCTGTATGCTGCCGCTGCTGGGATTGAGCGTGCCGCAAATGAGATGCAGCAAAGTGGACTTGCCGCTGCCGTTGCGCCCTATTACGCCAACGGTTTCGCCCCGGTCCACTTCGAACGAAATGTCGCGCAGCGCCCAGAATTCGCGGAAATACTGCCTGACAGGACGGTGCAGCGCCCGTTGTATGCGGGGGTAAATGGATTGCTTCAGCCTGTCCTGCGGCCTGCCATAGGTGTGATAGCTTTTGCCCAGGCCTTGCACCTTGATGGAGGGGTCAGACGACATCGGCGAACCCCTTGCGTGTTTTCTGGAACCACGCGAAGCCCAGCCCCGCAATCAGCAATGCGCCGGCCAGGTACAGGAAAAAGACAGTCCAGTCGGGCGCCTGGCCCCAGAACAGGACCTCGCGCGCCTGTTCGATGGTGGGCGTCAGCGGATTGAGCAGCATCAGGTGGCGGTACTGCGGCGGCAGCGCGGTGGCGGGATAGAAAATGGGCGACAGAAACATCATGACCGTGGTCAATATGCCTATGAACTGCGCGATGTCCCGTAGATAGACGCCCAGCGAGGCCAGCCCCCAGCTGATGCCCATGGTGAAGAACACCAAAGGCAGAATCACCAGCGGCAGCAGCAGGACGGTTAGGTGGGGCGGGCCGAAGAAAACCCCATAGGCGACCAGCCAGACGGCCAGGCTGACCAGGGCGTGAAACAGGGTGGCGCCCAATGCAACCCAAGGCAGCACCTCCAGCGGGAACACCACCTTCTTTATGAAATTGGCGTTCGACAGCATCAGGCCCGGAGCCCGGTTGACGCATTCGGAAAAGATGTTGAACACGATCAGGCCCGCGAAAAGAATCAGGGCGAATTCGGTCCTGGAGCCGCTGCCCGTATTCCAGCGCGCCTTGAAGACGAAACTGAACACAAAGGTATATACCGCCAGCATCAGCAGGGGATTGAAGAAGGACCAGAGTATTCCCATGAACGAACCGCGATAGCGGCCGACCACCTCGCGCTTGACCAGCGCATGGACCAGGTGGCGGTTGCGCCACAGGCTGGCGATCATCTCCCGCGGGGAGGCGGAAAACTGCCTCATCGGGCGAACACCTCGGCGTCCGCCAGCAGGAAGCCGTTCCTGTCTTTCTCCGAAAGCACCGGCCGGATGCCGGCGGGCCACTGTATGCCTATGGCGGGATCGTCCCACCGTATGCTGCGTTCGAACTCGGGAAAGTAGTAATCGGTGGTCTTGTACAGGAACTCCGCTTCGTCGGACAGCACCACGAAACCGTGCGCATAGCCCTCGGGCACCCACAATTGCTTCTTGTTTTCGGCGCTGAGCAACTCGCCGACCCATTGGCCGAAGGTGGTGGAGCTTTTGCGCACATCGACGGCCACGTCGAAGACTTCCCCGCTGACGACGCGCACCAGCTTGCCTTGCGGGTGCTGTATCTGATAATGCAGGCCGCGCAGAACGTTGCGGGCCGAGCGCGAATGGTTGTCCTGCACGAACTCCACGTGCCGGCCTATGGCTTCTTCGAACTGCGCATGGTTGTAGCTTTCGAAGAAGCTGCCCCGGCGATCGCCGAATACCTTGGGCTCCAGCAGGACGACGTCGGGAAGGGCGAGAGGCTTGGCTTTCATCAGAACACCTTGTTGTCCAGCATGCTGCGCAGGTACTGCCCATAGCCGTTCTTGGTCAGCGCCTGCGCCAGCTTTTCCAACTGCTCGGCGGTAATCCACTTGTTGCGGTAGGCGATTTCCTCGGGGCAGGAAACGCGCAGCCCTTGCCGGTTCTCCAGGGTGGAAATGAATTGGCCGGCTTCCAGCAGCGACTCATGGGTTCCCGCGTCGAACCAGGCGTAGCCGCGGCCCATAATCTCCACGTTCAGCCTGCCCTGTTCCAGGTACAGGCGGTTGATGTCCGTGATTTCCAGTTCGCCCCGCAGCGAGGGTTTCAGGTCCCTGGCCATGGCCACGACTTGCTTGTCGTAGAAATAGAGCCCGGTGACGGCATAGTTGGACTTGGGTTTCTTCGGTTTTTCTTCCAGTGAAAGCGCTTTGCCCGCGCCGTCGAACGCCACCACCCCGTAGCGCTGGGGGTCGTTGACGTGATAGGCGAACACGCTGGCGCCCTCGCTGCGCCGCGTGGCGCTGCGCAGTTGCTGGTGCAGATCATGGCCATAGAATATGTTGTCGCCCAGTACCAGTGCGGAATGGTCGTTGCCGATGAAGTCCTGGCCGATTATGAAGGCCTGGGCCAGGCCCTCGGGCTTGGCTTGGGCGGCATAGCGCAGGTGTATGCCCCATTGGGCGCCGTCGCCCAGCAGTTGTTCGAAGCGGGGGGTGTCCTGCGGCGTCGAGATCAGCAAAAGATCGCGTATGCCGGCCAGCATCAGGGTGCACAGGGGGTAATACACCATGGGCTTGTCGTATACGGGCACCAGCTGTTTGCTGATGGCCAGTGTGGCGGGATGAAGCCGAGTGCCCGATCCCCCTGCCAGGATGATGCCTTTTCGTTTCATTGGTTTTCCGTTCGAATAAGTTGCTGCATGGCGCGATCCAGATGGATGCGCCAGTCCGGCAGTTGCAATCCCAGCGCAGCGCTCAGTTTGCCGGTATGCAGGCGGGAATTCTTCGGCCGTTTGGCCGGCAGGGGGTATTCTTCCGCCGTAATGGGCCGTATCCGTTCGGCGGAGAGGCGCAGGTTCGCTCCCATCCCGGACAACCGCCGCACGATATAAACGGCCAGTTCGTGCCAGCTTGTTTCGCCCGAGGCGGCAAGGTGGTAAATGCCGGAAGGCAGAATGCCCTGCCGCTTGGCGGCAATCGCCAGGGCGGTCACGTCGGCCAGCAATTCCGCCGAGGTGGGGGCGCCGATCTGATCCGCCACGATATTCAGCGAATCGCGTTCGCGCGCCAGGCGGAATACCGTTTTGACGAAATTGCCGCCCTGGGCGGAATACACCCAGCTGGTTCGTAGGATCAGCGCCTTGCAGCCGCTATTCATGATGGCCTCCTCTCCCAGCCGCTTGCTGCGCCCATAGGCTGAAAGCGGGTTGGCGGCATCGGTCTCGGTATAGGGGCCGGCCTTGCCCCCGTCGAATACATAGTCGCTGGAATAATGCACCAGCAGGGCGCGGGTGCTGTGCGCATAATCGGCCAGAAGGGCTACCGCGCTGGCGTTTACCTGCAGCGCGGCGGCCTCGTCGGTTTCCGCCTTGTCGACGGCGGTGTATGCCGCGGCATTGACGATGATGTCCGGCGCTTGATCGCGAACCGCCCGTCGCAGTGCCGCAAGGTCCTGCATATCGGCCTCTTTCCGGCCAAGGCACGCCAGTTCGCCAAAGGGCAGCAAGCTGCGCCGCAGTTCGGTGCCCAACTGGCCGTTCTTTCCTGTAAGCAGTATTTTCATGCTGAAGACTGCATTTTCTACTTCACTCGCTGTCTGACTGAATGTATAGAGTTGATAGGCCGGGTGATGTAAGCGTTAACTATCTTTTGCGATTTTTTGCGCGGGCTGCGCCTGTGGCGTTGAAATGGCTTCCCACTTGCAACCCGATGCCCTGGAAGCCGGAAGCCGCCTGGCGCGACGACTATCGTTACAATTTTCCAAAGATGCCCGCCACCACGATGCCCAGATTTCCAAGCAGTGTCTGTCGATAGACGCCGGCCTGGAACAGGCCTGCCAGGCGTGGCACCAGCCAGCGCCTGCGGGCGCGGATGAATATTTCAAGGACCTTTCGGTTTCTATGAGTCAGCCACGGTTCCAGCAGAACCAGAGCTTGGATGTTCTGATCGTTCCATTGCTTGAATTGGCCTTTGAAGAGCTTGCGTATGCGCAACAGTCGAGCGCGCCAGCCCGAGTTCATGCCTATGACATTACCGCTGTGCTGGCGGTATTGCACCGAGGGGTGGCCATCGTACAGGACGCTGCCCCCGCAACCGCTAACGACCAGATAGGTCCACCAATCGTGGATAACGATGTCGTTGCGGTTGTCCACTCCGCGTAATCGTCGACAGGCGGCGGCATTGAATACCATGGTGTTTCCACCCGCGATATTCTGCATCAGCGCGTTGGCAAAACTGGGCGGGCGCATAAAGCGCTGCGAGTAGCCAAGTTGCCGATTATTCTCGTCGATGTATCGAGTGCGCGAACAGTACAAGACCAGCGCGTTGCGCGACAGTTGCGCCATTTCCGCACGCAGCATTCCGATGGCGCGCTCCAGCTTATCCGCTTCCCAGACATCATCCTGATCGGAGTAAGCATAGAAGTCGGCCGATATGTCCTCGTTGTATACCAGGGACATGAAGTTCTGCGTAGGTCCATGTGCCCGGCTGTGTGCGATATGCATTTTCTGTTCGCCCCATGCTTGCCGGTAGAGCTCAAGTATGGCCAGCGTGCCGTCTGTGGAACCATTGTCGGATGCCCACACCGCCCAATTGGCATACGTTTGCGCGGCGAACGATTCCAGCTGCTCCCTCAGGAAGCGCTCGCCGTTATAAGTGCCCAGAAGAATGGCCACGTGTGGCCCTGAACTTTCGCCAGTGTTGTTCGGTGTGGACATAGTCATTGGCAATATGCAAGAGCTGTAAGAAAAATTCTTGGGAAGGTCGGATCTGGGACGGGTCTTCTACACAACATATATGCCTTGGCCCAATGCGTGGAAACGCGTTGTATCGATTCTTGGCTGGATGTCCTATTGCGTGCCGCTACGCTGTATCTCATGCTTGCCGCAGCACAGAAAGATGCCGTAACGCTTTCGTGATCGATCCCATTCCGACCCTTAGCCAAACGCACTTTCCTATCTGCTTTTCTTACAGGTTTCCTCCGCATGGTGTACTTGTTCACCGCGTTCCTGGTTTCGCTTGCCCTGACGGCTATGCTAGTGCGCTACAAAAATTTGCATAGCCGCTATACGGCCGATAGCGATTTGACGGGGGCGCAGAAGTACCATGTACGCCCGGTGCCCAGGGTGGGCGGCATTGCCGTTGCATTGGGCATGCTGGCCGCAAGCCTGCCGCTGGCTTTGCGCGAACCTACTGTGCTGGGGCCCATGCTGCTGATCTGGGCCTGTTCATTGCCGGCATTGCTGGCCGGGCTGATCGAAGACTTCACGAAGAAGGCCTCGGCCGGGTTGCGCCTGGCGCTCATGGCGGGCTCCGGCGTTCTTGTCTATTTTTTTCTGGATGCGCGGTTGACGCACCTGGATATCCCGGGCGTCGATTGGCTGCTGGGTTTCGCGGCGCTGTCCTTCGTCGGCACCCTTGTTGCGATTTGCGGCGCCGCCAACGCCGTCAATATCATCGATGGCTATAACGGCCTGGCGGCCGTGGTGTCGGCGCTGATCTTTGCGGGGTTTTCCTATGTCGCCTATTACCTGGACGACAGGCTTCTGCTGGTGGCGTCGGTGGCGATGATAGGCGCGATTTGCGGGTTTCTCGTCTGGAATTATCCCAATGGCTTGATCTTCCTGGGCGATGGCGGGGCATACTTTATCGGCTGCATGATGGGCATGGTTTCCATCCTGTTGTTGGCCAGGCATCCGCAGGTTTCCGCCTGGTTTCCCCTGCTGCTTTGCTTCTATCCCGTCTTCGAGACCCTGTTCTCCATCTATCGCAAGGCCTTCGTGCGCCGGCTTTCGCCGGCGGTGCCGGACCGGGTCCATTTGCACATGCTGATCTACAAGCGCGTCGTGCGCTGGGTGGACGCCGATTTCTACAACGACAAGCGCTGCAAGGCGCGCCGCAATGCAATGACCTCGCCTTTCTTGTGGGTGTTCTCATCGCTGGCCGGCGTGCCGGCGCTGTTGTTCTGGCAGAACCAGCCGGTTCTGATCGGGTTCACGCTGCTGTTTGCGGTGGTCTATGTGTGGATGTATCGCGCCCTGGTGCATTTCCGCATACCGAAATGGATGGTGATCAGGCATCGTGTGAAATCAATGAGGGTGTAAGATAAAGGCCCTTTTGCAAGCACGGTCTGCATGGTGGCCCCTCTCGGCATTTACGTTATAAGTCTTGTGTCCGCGCAGGACAGGCGCTCCTTCATGGATGCGCAGCTTGGCCGGCTGGGCCTGGCTTACGAGCTCTTCGATGCCATCCATGGCGCGCAAAATCCCGACCATCCGCTGTTCAGCAAGTACGACGACAGGAAGCGCGCCCGCCTGCGCGGTTCGGGCGCTTCGCTCCGGCTGTCGCAACTGGGCTGCTTTGCCAGCCACTACCTGCTCTGGGAAAAATGCGTGCAAGGGCAAGCGCCGATCATTGTGCTGGAGGACGACGCCATCCTGCTGCCGGAATTCATGGCGTTCTACAAAAGCGCCGCGGAATTCGCCAGCCGCTACGGCCTGGTGTGGCTGCAGCCCAATCGGAAGATCCCCGGGCAGGCCGGACTGGCCCTGGGAAGAATCGGCCCGTTCACCGTCAAGAAGTTCGTCAAGGGCTTTGCCGGGACCACCGGCTATCTGATTACCCCGGAGACGGCGCGGGTGCTGCTGGACTATTGTTCCGAATGGGTCTACCCGGTGGACAACACTATGGATCGTTTCTATGACCACAAGGTGGAATCCATAGGCCTGGATCCGGTGTGCGTGACGCAGGACGACGATTTCGAGTCGTCGATCAATGTGCCTGACGCGGGCGGCCGGCACAGTCTGGCCGACACCGTCCGGCGCGAGTATGCCAACCTGAAGGATGCGCTGGCCCGCAGCGCGCATAACCTGGCCTTTCTGTTAAGGGCGAAGCGGGCCGCCAGGCGCTCGGGCTAGTCAGAAAGCCCAGGATACATCCAGGCGGGCGCCGTGCTCCTGCCGGCGCCGCGCAAACTGGCCGGCATAGGCGATGCCCACGTTCATATTCCTGGCCGGCGCGGCGTCCATGCCCAGGCGCAATGACCAGGCCTGGCGCGAGACTGGCTGGCCTTCGGATTCGAACATCCATGGCCGGTTGCCGCCGCGAAAGCTCTGACGCGAGAACGTGCGCACATCGCCTCGCGCGTGGCGCCATGCCGCCATGGCGTACAGGCGCGCCGTACCCTGGAAGGCTTCCATGGCATGGGTGGCCTTGATCCCCACCATGGCCAGCCCCAAGGCATGGCCGGCCGGCGCGATGTCCAGCGCCGCCGTTCCGCCGTTTTCCGCATGGCCCTGGGCGTGGGTCCCGATCCAGGCGAGGCGCAGGAAGGGCTCGATCCGTGTTCTGGCGGGCTTTTGCCGCGCGGCGCCGGCCAGCCGGCGCAGGGGCGCGGCGATTTCCGCGAATAGCTGCAGTGTGCGCGCGCGGTAGTTGCCCGACAGGGCGTCGCGCAGGTCGGCGACCGCGATCTTTCGGTGGCTGCTTATTGCATGCCAACTGTGCGCGGCGCCTAAAACCAGGTCCGCGCTGCGCCAGCGCCCCGCCAGGCTGACGCCGGCGTGTACGCTGTCGATGCGCGCGTGGGCCATGCCTGCCGCCCGCCGCGCCTGGCTTTGCTGTGCGCCGGCGAACGCGCCGATGTGCCAGCGGTTTGCGACGGGCCGCGCGACGCCGGCCACGACGCCGATCAGGTCGCGGGTGTCGCCGGGCGTGCCGTCCTGCGCCCCGCGATCGGCCGAGGCGTGGAAACTGTGCTGCCAAAACCGGCTTTGCGACCCTGCGGGCTCGAACGGCCCCGGCATGGCATGCAGCAACGCGGCCTCGCGCACGTGGCGGCTGTCTTCGGCCAGGCCTGATAGCACCGATGCATGCCAACTGCCCGATAGCTGGCGAAAAGCCTCCCGGGCCTGATCCCGGTCCATGACGATGATCCGGTCACGCAGGTCGGGGTTGTCGTTATCGATGGCGTCGGCGACGTCCTCTTCGGTGGGGGTGTCGGCCACATCGTCCAGCGGCCTGTCGTTGCGGCTGAGGGTCAGGTATACGTTTTGCGCATCATAGCTGAGCGCGGGGTCGAGAAAGGGCAGATTGGTATGGACCGACTCGAAGCGGGTGCCCTCCAGGCCCAGCCCCGATTGCAGCACGGTGTACCGTGTGCCGGGCTTCCACTCGCCGGCCTGGGCCAGGGCGACGACCTGGCCGGCCAGCAAGGCACGCCCCATGACCTGCAGGGTGTCGGACCGGCCCGCCGCATCCGTTCTAAGCTCCAGCCTGGCGCCAGGCTGGAATTGCAGGTCGCCCAGCACCGACAGGGTCCCCATTCCGCCCTCGCTCCGGGGCGCCAGGGTGGCGCCGTCCAGCACTGTGGCCGAGCCGAGGGTTCCGTGGCCTTCCAGGCGCGCGCCGCGGTTGACCTGTATTGCGCCGCCGAAGAAGTCCTCGATGGCCAGCGTGCCCTGGTTGACGGTGGCCGTGGCGGGATTGGTGACGAAGCCCAGCAGCCGCAGGGTGCCCGATCCTTGCTTGACGATGGGCACCGAGCCGTTGACGATGCCGGCCTGGGTTGCGCTGCCTTGGTCCACGCGCCACTGCACGCTGGCGGCATGCCCGGCCGGCGCTTCCGCCGCATGGCCTTCGGTGTCATGCCGCAGCTGCATGGCGTTGTATACGACGGCGCCGTCTCCGTAATCCAGCGTTGTTCCCTGGTACATGTCCAGCGTTCGATAGGTCTGACCCAGCGCGCTGCTGCCTTCCACCCGTAGCGTGCCCTGCTGCAGCAAGGTGTTGCCTTGATAGCTGTTGGGTCCGGACAGCACCAGCGTGCCGGCGCCGCGCTTGACCAGGCCCTCGCGTGATGCGCCCGGATTGGACAGGGCGCCATCCAGCCGAAGGATGGTGCCGCCGCTGGTGTGCACCCAGGCTTGCCTGTCGATCAGGAAGGGGCGGCTCGATGCAAAGGATGCGTCGGTATAGAGCGTGTCGCCCGAAAAAACAAAAGGCGCATCGGGGGGACCCAATTGCGCCTCGTCATATATCCAGCGGATGTCGCCCGGTGGCGGCGACCACAGCGCCAGCGACAAGGGATGGTCTTTGCGTTTGGCCGATGCCCGGCCTATGGCCTCGGCCAGGGCGGCCTGGCTGGCGCTTAAAAACGAAACCGCGGCCATGGCGGCCAGTGCGTATCTATATCTGCGGGGGATGCCCCGCTTCAGGAAACAGGTCTTAAACGGCAACTGCGATGCGTCTTGAGTCATCATAGTATTTCTCCGCTAGATAAATACGTCACACCTGGGACGCCCGGATTATGATACGTTTTGACTTATATTGATATAAATATCTAAAAATAATAGAAAATATCGCTCGGGCGCAGACCGTTTCGTCGGGTTCCAGGGAAGGAGTCGGGAAAAAGCCGACCGGCGCGGCGCGCCAGGGTGCATATTCAGGCGATCTTTTCCAGCGCCCGCCGCAATTCGCCGGGCAGCGGCACAGGGCGCCTTGAAGCCTGGTCCACATAGACATGCACGAAATGGCCGTGGGCGGCGGTCAGTTCCGCGCCCTTCTTGAAGATGCCGACTTCATAGCGCACGCTGGTGTTGCCCATGCGCGCCAGGCGGATGCCCGCCTCGATATCGTCGGGAAAGGCCAGGGACGCAAAATAATGGCAGCCGGTCTCCACGACCAGGCCGATGACCGGGCTGCGCGCAATATCGAGCACGCCGCTGTCCATCAGATACCGGTTCACCGCGGTGTCGAAAAACGAGTAATAGGTCACATTATTGATGTGGCCATACACGTCGTTGTCCATCCAGCGCGTGCCGATGGGCAGGAAAAGCCTGAAGTCGCCGCGTGGCCGCGGCTGGGGTCTGTCCATGGCGGGGTTCTCCTGTCGTAGTGCGCAATTTTCTCGTATGCTACGATCTTTTCACTTTCTGGACCAAGCCGGACGCTAGCCATGACCTGTTATAAATTGGGCGACCTTGCCCCCCATATCGACGACAGCGCCTTTATCGCCGCCGAGGCCACCATCATTGGCCAGGCCACCCTGTCGGCCAATACCAGCGTATGGCCGGGCGCCGTCATCCGTGCCGACAATGAGCCCATTGTCGTCGGACAGGGCTCCAATATCCAGGAATCCGCCGTGCTGCACGTCGATCCGGGCTGCCCGCTGACCATAGGGCAGGGGGTGACGATAGGGCACCAGGCCATGCTGCATGGCTGCACCGTGCACGACGGGGCGCTCATCGGCATTCAGGCGGTGATCCTGAACAACGCGGTCATCGGCAAGAATTGCCTGGTGGGCGCCGGCGCGGTGGTTACCGAAGGCAAGTCCTTTCCCGAGCGCTCGCTGATATTGGGGGCGCCCGCCAAAGTGGTGCGTGAACTCAGCGACGATGAAGTCGCGAATCTGAAGAAAAACGCCCAGGGCTATGCCGATCGCGCCGCGCAGTATAAAACCGGCTTGCAGCCGCTGTAGCCCCTCCGCTACGCCTTAGCTCAGATTCTCTTGCACCCAGGCTTCGCATTCGATGGCAAGGTCCATCATGGCCTTGATGATCAGCGCGTCGGGCTTGCCCTGCGCGCGCAGGGCATGGGTGAAGGCTTCCATGCTTTGTTCCGTTGGAAGCCAGTCTTTTTCGGGCTGCAGTTCCAGCCCGTTCATGTGTTTGATGTTGCCGTTGGGCAGAATATACCAATCGTTCATCGCGCCATCATAAAGCAAGCGGGCCGCCTTGTTCGCGTATCGTCCGCCGGTGGCGGCGACTTTGCTGGAGTGTCATGATGGGCCGGGCCAATCCCGTATCTGTGTCCTCGCACGCCTGGAGCGCTACGCGTCCGATCGCGGGCATTGTTGTGCTGGTGCTGTCCTCGTGGGCGCTGTCTACGCTGGATGCCAGCGGCAAATGGGTCATGGGCGCCGGCGTGCCTTTGCTGGTGCTGTGCTGGGTGCGCTATGTGGTTCATTTGCTGCTGGTGCTGGGCCTGGTGCTGCCGGTGCGCGGCACGAAAGTCTTGCGCAGCGTGCGTCCCTCGGCGCAGATTGCGCGAGGCTCGGTCATGCTGCTGGCGACCTTGTCCTTTTTCACGACCTTGCACTACCTGCCGCAGGCCGAGGCCACCGCCATTAACTTCCTTGCGCCGCTGATCATGCTGGCGCTTGCGCCCTGGGTGCTGAAGGAACCGGCCCGTCTTTCGCGCTGGGTTGCGGCCGGCGTGGGTTTCGTCGGCGTGTTGATCATCATCCGCCCCGACGCCGGGCTGGATCCCGTGGGGACCTTGTTCGGATTGCTGACGGCTCTGCTCTTCGCGGGCCAGTACATTGCCACGCGGCGGGTGGCGGCCGACGACCCCTTCACGACGCTGGTCTGGAGCGGCGCGGTGGGCAGCCTGTGCCTGACGGCGATCCTGCCTTTCACTCTGCCTTCCGTCTGGCCGTTGCTGGCCGGGCTGGACGGCGTGCAATGGCTGGTATTGGTTTCCACCGGTTTCTGGGGGGCGCTGGGACACCTGCTGCAGATACAGGCCTACCGCTACGCGCCCGCGTCGGTGCTGGCGCCTTTCATCTACTTGCAGATCATCAGCGCGGCCGCTCTGGGCTGGCTGATATGGGGGCAGTTTCCCGATGCCTTCAGCTGGCTGGGCATCGCCGTCATTTGCGCCAGCGGTATGACGATTGCCGTATTGGAATGGCGAAGCCGTAAATTATAATGGCCGCATGAGCAAGAAGATCCTGATCGTTCGCACGTCCTCGCTGGGCGACCTGGTGCATATGCTGCCGGCTATCTCCGACATTGCAATGCATGTGACGGATGCACAAATCGATTGGATTGTCGAAGAAAGCTTTGCCGAGATTCCCGCCTGGCATTCGGCGGTGAACGAGGTCATCCCCGTTGCGCATCGGCGCTGGCGCAAGCATTGGTGGTCGGCGGAGACGCGCGCGGCGCGCGCCGCGCTGCGCCGGAACCTGGATGCGCGCCAGTACGATGTGGTGCTGGACATGCAGGCGCTGATGAAATCGGTGTGGCTGTTGAGGCAAACGCATGGGCTGCGCCACGGTCTGGACAGGAAGTCGGCGCGCGAGCCGCTTGCATCGTTCTTCTACGACGTAAAGCACAGGGTCGAGTTCTGGCAGCCCGCCGTGACCCGGCAGCGCGAACTCGCCGCCGCCGCCTTTGGCTATACCTATGGCGGCGCGCCCGATTTCGGCCTGGATCGCATCACCGATGGCATCAGCATCCAGCCCTATGCCGTGATCATGCCGTCGGCCAGCCGGGACGACAAGCTCTGGCCTGAATCCGATTGGCAGAAGGTGTTCGACCATCTGTGCGCGCATGGCCTGGATCTGAAGCTGCTGTCGGGCAGTCCGGCCGAAACCGAAAGGGCGCGGCAGCTGGTTGAGGGTAATCCGCGCGCCCAGGTATTGCCTCGCATGAGCCTTACCGACGTGGCCGGGGTGCTGGCCGGCGCACGCATCATGGTGGGCCTGGACAGCGGCCTGACTCACTTGTCGGCTGGCCTGGGGCGTCCGACCATAGGCATCTACAAGGCATCCACGCCGGTGCGCACGCCCCTGGAAGGGCCGGGCTACACGGCCAGCCTGGGCGAACGCGGCAACGCGCCTTCGGCCGAGACCGTGCTGAGCGCGGTGGAGCTGGCATTGGCGTCCAACGAACCCGCCCATGTCGGGCTGGCCGGCGGCGCGCCGGACTGAGACCGGGCATTTGCCCGACATACGTCCGATTGCTTCGGGCTTAAAATACTTATCCATTTGGCGGCCACTGGCAAAGTTCTTGAATCGTTTTTTCTATACAGCGCTTATCCGGCTATTGTCCCCGGCCCTTTTGGGCTGGATGGCCTTGCGCGCGCGGCGCGCCGGCGGCGACTGGGAGGTCTGCTCGGGCCCGCGCTTTGGCCATTACCCGCAGTACAGCCCATTGGGCAAGCCCGTATGGGTGCATGCGGTCAGCCTGGGCGAAACCCGCGCCGCCCAGCCTTTGATCCAGGCCTTGCTGGATCAAGGCGAGAGCGTATTGCTGACGCACATGACGGTCACCGGACGGCTGGAAGGCCAGCGCGCCTTTGCGTCGGCCATCGCCCAGGGCCGCCTGGCGCAGCAGTGGCTGCCCTACGACTTCCCTGGAAGCGTGCGCCGGTTCATGAACCACTACCGGCCCCGGGCCGGCATTCTGATCGAGCGCGAGGTATGGCCCAACCTGCTTGCGGCCGCGCGGCGCTTCCAGGTTCCCATGATGCTGGTCAGCGCGCGCTTTTCCGATCATGCGCTGCGCCAGAGCCTGCGGATCGGCAGCGTGATGCGTGAAGCCTATGGCCAGTTCGACGCCGTATACGCCCAGACCCTGCACGACGCCCAGCGCCTGGAACAGGCGGGCGCGGTGGCGGTGCGGGTGTCGGGCAATTTCAAGTTCGATGTATCGCTGCCGGCCGAGAAGATACAGCGTGGGCGCGATTTTTCCGCCGGCCTGGGCCGCAAGGTGATTGTCATTGCCAGTACCCGTGAAGGGGAAGACGAACTCTTCATACGCGCGATCGGCAAGCAACTCAAGCGTGCGCGCGGCCAGGGGCGCAATCTGTCGGAGCGGGTCCTGTTCTGCCTGATTCCCCGCCATCCCGAGCGTTTCGACGAGGCGGCGCGTGAATTGGCCGACGCCGGCCTGTCATACGTCAGGCGTTCGCAACTGATCGAGGCGGGTGATTGCAGTTCGAAGGCGCTGCAGGCTTGCGCCGACGCGGCCGTCCTGCTGGGCGACACCTTGGGGGAAATGCCCTGGTATTACGCCGTGGGCCAAGTGGCGATCGTGGCCGGCAGCTTCCAGCCTCTGGGCGGCCAGAACCTGATCGAGGCGTGCGCGGTGGGCGTCCCGGTGCTGGTGGGGCCGCATACGCGCAATTTTGAACAGGCGGTGGTCGACGCCCTTGACGAGGGAGCGGCATTGCGGGTGCACGATGCCGACGCGGCTTTGCAGACGGCATTGCAATTGCTGGACGATGCGCAACGCCTGGGCCGCATGGGCGAAGCGGGCGCTCATTGGGTACAGAAGCACCGCGGAGCAGTGGCCCGCGTGGTCGCGGGCCTCAACGAGATCAAAAAATAAGGCCTGCCTACAGCCCGTGGTATTTGCGGCCCAGCTCCAGGGTGGCGTTGAAGAAACCCGCCTTGCTGCCGCAGTCATAGCGGGTGCCCTCATACTGAAGGCCGAATACCGGCCGGGCCGCCAGCAGGCTGGCGATGCCGTCGGTCAGCTGGATTTCGCCGCCCACGCCGGCCTGCGTCTTGCGCAGGTGCTCGAAGATCTCGGGTTCCAGCACGTAGCGTCCCACCACGGCCAGGGTCGAGGGCGCGGTCGCCGGAGCGGGCTTTTCGACAATGCCCGACAAGCGGGTATTTTTTTCGTCGACGGACTCGCCGGAGATGATCCCGTATTTGTCGGTGTGGTTGCGGTCTATGTCCTGGATGGCGATGACGCTGCCGTTGTGGCGATGCGCCGCTTCGGCCAGTTGCTGGGTGACGGAGACCTTGGCGTCGATCAGGTCGTCGGCCAGCAGCACCACGAAGGGCTCGTTGCCGACGATGGGTGCGGCGCACAGCACAGCGTGGCCCAGCCCCAGCGGAGCGGGCTGGCGCGTGTAGATGCAATTTACATTCGAGGGCAGAACATTGCGCACGATTTCCAGCAGTTCGTGCTTGTTCTTGGCGGCCAGTTCGGCCTCCAGCTCCGGCACGTTGTCGAAGTGGTCTTCGATGGCGCGCTTGTTGCGCCCCGTAATGAAGATCAGGTCGGTAATGCCGGCGGCGATGGCTTCTTCAACGGCATACTGGATAAGAGGCTTGTCTACGATGGGCAGCATTTCCTTGGGCATGGCCTTGGTGGCGGGAAGGAAACGCGTGCCCAGGCCCGCGACGGGAAATACTGCTTTTCGAATAGGCTTCATAGGGTGCAGTGCTTGTGGAAGGGTTTCGGAGCGAATCATACGCCATCTTGCATGAGTAGCGGCATCGTCCAAGCTGCCTATAGCAAGCTTCGTGCCCGGTTGGGGCCCGCGGCGCCGGGCCGGCTCAAATCCGTCATATACAGGCGTTTGTGGCGGGTAATCGGCGTTTGGCGCGGGCCTGTCAGCCCGTACACTAGGAAAAATGCCTCTTCCCCGGAGGCGCACTTCTTCCTTATATGTTCATTACCCATACCGATCGCGTTCGCGCCGAGCTTGAAAGCCAGATAGTGTCAGGCGCCCTGCCGCCGGGCGTCACGCTGGACGAGGCGCAGCTGGGCCAGATGTTCGACGTGTCGCGCACGCCGGTGCGCGAAGCCTTGCTGCAGCTGTCGGCCGAAGGCTTCGTGCGCATCGTGCCGCGGGCCGGCATCTACGTCGTGCAGCTTTCCGCGGGCGAACTGGCTGAAATGTTCGAAACGCTGGCCTATGCCGAAGGTCTTTGCGCCCGGCTGGCCTGCCAGCGCATCACGGCCGCCCAACTGCGGAAGCTGGGCGCCTTGCAGAAAAAAGGGCGTCAGGCCATGGCGGATCAGGACCTGGATGCCTTCGCGCAGTACAACCTGGAATTCCACGATTACATACACGGATGCTGCGGCAATCGCTATCTGAGGTCGCAGATCCTGCATATTCGCAAGCGCACCAACCCTTATCGCCGGCAGCATGACGAATTGAGCGCCGACTGGGCGTCTCAAGCCTGGCAGGAGCACCAGGCTTTGTTCGAGGCGCTGAGCAGACGCGACGAGGATGCCGCCATGATGGCCGCCGCCGGCCATATCAACGCCCGGACACGCTCCTTCCAGGAATTGGCCGAGGCCTCGCCCGAGCATCTGTTTTTCGGTTCGGATGCGCGCCATACGGCCGTTCCCAGCATGATGGCATCCGCGCCGCGCCTGGACATGGCCATGCAGCGCTGGCAGTAGGATGTGGATTACACTTAAGGCCAATACCGTTCAGTTTGCCCTTATGCGATCTTTATTCCTGATTGTGCTGCTGGCCAATGCGGCCCTGTTGGTGTTCGGCCAGGGTTTTTTCGGGCCGCCCCCCAGCGAAAACGGGCGCGAACCGCGTCAGTTATCCGAAAGAAACCAGCACGCCATTGCGCTGGGCGCACCCCAGTCCATTATTCAGCGCCGCTGAGCGCCAGCCGCGCCAAGCCATCCAGCGCCGGCGACGGCAGCCACTGCGCGGCTTGCCGGGGCAGGTTCAGGTCGCTTTGCGCCCTGGCCAGGCCGCGCTGCACTTCTTCTTCGACCTGCGGCCAGGCGCCGCCCGTGCTGTACACGCGCGGCGCCTGGCCGAACCGTTCCAGTCCTTCGCGCCATTGGCGCAGCAGCGCACCGGCCTGGGCGGCGGCGATGCCGCTGCCTATGGCCTGCTGCGTATGGGTGGGATAGGCGGCCGGCGCCGCGTTCGCCTCGGGCAGATTGGCTGTTCCGCTGGCGAGCGAACTGCGCATGAGCGCCGGTCCCGGCAGGATCAGGCCGCCGTGGAACACCAGGCCGCCGGCGTGCCCCGCTGGATCGGGGCCCAGCGTGTCCAGGGTGGTGGCGGTGCCGAAACTGGCCAGCAGCTGCGGTCCGTCATGTGCATGGCGGGCCAGGCCTATCATGGATACCCAGCGGTCGGGTCCCAGCTGGGACGGCGTATCGTAGGCATTGCGCACTCCCGCGGCCTGCGCCTGGCCGCTTATCCATGATATGGCATAACCGTAGCGGCGCCGGAACAATTCGTCCAGCGCATCGGCGAGCGCCTTGCCGGCGACGTTGACGCCCAGCGCCGCCCGGGGAGCGGGCGCCAGGTGATCCAGCCAGGCGGCAATCTGATGCAGGTCGTGGTGCCGGATGGCCAGGGGGTGGCTTTCGCGCACGGCGGTTTCGGGGTCTATCCAGCCCAGCTTCAGTCGTGTGTTGCCGGCATCGATCAGTACGATCATGGCGCATATTCCTGGCGGGGGCGCACGGATACCTCGCCAATGGATATCGATTGTTCACCCTGCGGCGTGCGCAGCAGCAACTGGCCAAGACGATTTATGCCGCAGGCAATGCCGGCCTGCGCGATGCGTCCGTCATCCAGCACGTTGATGTGCTGGCCCGCCAGGGAATCGACCTTGGCATAGCGCAAGGGCAGGGCATCGAAGCCGTAGGCGGTGGCCTCGTTCAGGCTGGTGTACCAGGCCTGGGCCACATGTGCGACCAGGCCCGCCGCCGAAACCGTGGCTGCCCGCGTGTCGCGCCGGGCGATCTCGGACCAGTCCGCCACCCTGCGGTTCAGCGACAGGCTGAGCGAGCGCGCATCGTCCAGGTTCAGGCCCATGCCAATGATGACCACGTAGTGATCGGGCGACAGGCGCGAGGCGCCGGCGCGCGTGACCTCCACCAGTATTCCGGCCAGCTTGGCGGAATCCCACTGCACGTCGTTGGGCCACTTCATGGTCAGGTTGCCGCGGTGTTCAGGTTCGATCAGTTCGCGCAGCGCTTCGCAGGCGGCCAATCCCGCCAGGGGCGACAAGGTAGGCAGTTGCTGCGGCGCAAGAAACACATCGAATGCGCAGGAGAACATCAGGTTGGCCCCCGGCCGGTTCTGCCAGCTGCGCCCCGCGCGCCCGCGGCCGCGTTCCTGCAAATGGGCGCCCAGCAGCCAGGGCCGCGCCTGCGGGCCATGGCTGGCGCGCGCCATGCCCAGCAGATCGGCATTGGTCGATTCGGTGCGCTCCAGCCATTGGATCTGCTTGAAATGCGGCAAGGTGGAACGCAGTTCGTCCACGAGCTGACAGGGGGAAGGAAGAGGAGGGTGGGGGGCGGTGTCCATGGATTCCGGCAATTCGCTCGATGCGCGTGGCGTAAAATCAGCCTGTCTATTTATAACTCAAACTGAAGATTATGCTTGCTCGCACCGAAAAGATAGCGTTTCAGGGCATGGTCGGGACCATCGACTGCGTACTGGACCTGCCCATGGAGGCGCCTGCCGGCTGGGCGCTGGTGCTGCATCCCCATCCCCTGCATGGCGGGGCGCGGGACAACAAGATCGTGACCACCATCGCGCGGGCCTGCGTGCAGCATGGCCTGGCGGCGCTGCGTCCCAATTTTCGCGGCGTGGGCGGATCGGCGGGCGAGTTCGACGCGGCGGTCGGCGAAACCGCCGATATGATCCAGCTGGTGCAGCAGTTCAAGCAGGCCTATCCGGAAGCGGCCGCCGGCAAGTGGGTATTGGCGGGATTTTCCTTCGGCACCTCGGTGGCCGCGCAGCTGTATTCGGAACTGGCCGAGCAGTCGCAGCCGGTGCCGGATGCTTTATTATTGGTGGGCTCGGCGGTCGAGCGTTTCAAGTTTCGCGATATCGCCATTCCCGACGACACCTTCCTGGCGCATGGCGAGTCCGACGAAGTGGTGCCCTTGACCGAGGCCATGGATTTTGCGCGCGGCCGCGGCCTGCCCATGGTGGTGATTCCCGAGGCCAGCCATTTTTTCCATGGCAAGCTGGTGGTGCTCAAGCAGCTGCTGCTGCAGCGCCTGGCATCGCTCTGAAGCTCGGCCTGGGGTTTAACGCAGCGAGCAATGTTTGAATAAATCCGGTTTCATTCGCTTGCGGTTTTCTTGTTGAAACAGTGGATTGGCGGGTGTAACCGTCAGCTTCGCCTGCCTATAATGACCTTTTGCTCCGTTATCCTGCAACGGATCTCTTATACGATATGCCGATGACATTCCAAAAATTCCGCTTCAGGTTTTCCCATATTTCCTTGTGCGCCGCGGGCCTGGCGCTGGTTCTGGCCCCGGCTCTGAGTCCGGCCCAGAACACTGCCCCCGCCGCGGGCATGACGCCTTCGGCTCCCGCCGGCATCACGGCGGTGGGCGAGCTGGCCACCGTGCCGGCGCCCAGCCTGACCGCCAAGGCATGGCTGACCCTGGATGCGAACAGCGGCCAGATCATCGCATCGCAGAATCCCGATGAAAGCGTCGAGCCGGCTTCCCTGACCAAGCTGATGTCGGCCTATCTGGTTTTCGAGGCCCTGGAAAGCAAGCGCCTGACGCTGGATCAGCCGGTGACCGTTTCCGAAAAAGCCTGGAGGACCGAAGGTTCGCGCATGTTCATCAAGCCCGGCAGCCAGGTGACGGTCGATGAACTGCTGCAGGGCGTCATCGTGCAATCGGGCAATGACGCCACGGTGGCGCTGGCCGAGGCGGTGGCAGGCAGCGAAGACGCCTTCGCCGCGCTGATGAACCAGGAAGCGGCCAAGCAGGGCTTGCGCGATACCCATTTCGTCAATTCCACAGGCCTGCCCGATCCCGCCCACCTGACCACCGTGCGCGACCTGGCCATCATGTCCAAGAACCTGGTCACCCGATTCCCGCAGTACCTGCACTACTATAGCCAGAAGGAATACACCTACAACAAGATCAAGCAGAATAACCGCAACCGCCTGCTCTGGACCGATCCCACGGTCGACGGCCTGAAAACCGGACACACGCAGTCGGCGGGTTATTGCCTGGTCGCGACCGCGCTGCGCGATGGCCGCCGCGTGGTGTCGGTCATCGTCGGCGCGGCCAGCGATTCGGCCCGCAGCGAGAACAGCCTCAAGCTCTTGAACTGGAGCTTCCAGAACTTCGATACCATCAAGCTGTTCGACAACGACAAGCCGGCCGTCAATGCGCGCGTATGGGAAGGCCAGTCTGAAACCGTCGGCCTGGGTACGCCCACCGCCACCTGGGTGACCGTGCCGCGCGGCAAGGGCCCGCAGGTCAAGCCCGTGGCCCAGTACACCCAGCCGCTGATCGCGCCGCTGAAGGCGGGCGCCAAGGTGGGCACGGTGTCCCTGTCGCTCGACGGCAAGCTGCTCAGGCAGGATCCGCTGTTTGTTTTGAACGATGTGCCGGAAGCCGGTTTTTTTGGGCGCATCTACGACAAGGTCCGCCTGTTGTTTCAATAAAATAGTGCGGTCCGGGCCATGATATTCATGGCCCGGGCCGGTGTTGGCGAAAGCCGGTTTTCTTTGGGCGGACGTTTCGAGCCGCTCCTGATTCCTTCCACGCAAGGCGTAGATAATGATCCCCGATGTCGATAACGACAGTATTGTGTATCTGAACGGCCAGTATGTCCGTCTGGGCGATGCCACCATTTCCGTGCTCGATCGCGGCTTTATCTTCGGCGACGGCATATACGACGTGGTGCCGGCCTATAACGGCAAGCCCTTCCGCATGGACGGCCACCTGGCGCGGCTCGAGCGCAGCCTGGCCGCCATCGGCATCAAGGTGGATTTTCAGCGCAGCGACTGGGAAGCGCTGGTCCAGGACATGCTCAAGCGGTCGGGCCTGAGCGATTGCATGGTGTATTTGCAGGTCACCCGCGGCGTGGCCAAGCGCGATCACGCTTTTCCGGCCAACACCGCTCCCACCGTTTTTTGCATGGTTTCGCCTTTCAAGCGTCCCGATGCCAAGGCGCGCGAACAGGGTCTGTCCGCCGTGGGCATACCCGACATCCGCTGGCTGCGCTGCGAAATCAAGTCGGTCTCGCTGCTGGGCAACGTCCTGGCCAAGCAGCATGCGGTCGATGCCGGGGTCGATGAGGTCCTGCAATTTCGCGATGGTTTCCTGTCGGAAGGGTCTTCGTGCAACATCTGGGTCGCCAAGGACGGCGTGCTGTTGGCGCCCCCGCGCAGCAACCTCATCCTGGAAGGCATACGCTATGGCTTCGTGGAAGAACTGGCCGACCAGGCGGGCATTGCCTTCAATGCGCGGCCTGTTTCGCAGCAGGAGGTCGATGCCGCCGACGAACTGATGCTGTCGTCGGCCACCAAAGAGCTCCTGCCCATCACCACATACAATGGCAAGCCGGTGGGCGGCGGCAAACCCGGCCCCATCTATGCCGCGCTGCGCGCCGGCTACGACAAAGCCATTGCGGCGCTTTAAGGAGTGGCCGCCATGCCGGCGCAAGCGCGGCAAGGGGGCTGTACCACGACTATGAAAGAAATCCCGCCCGAACAGTCCCTTATCGAATACCCCAGCGACTTTCCCATCAAGGTCATGGGCAGGGCGCATCCGGACTTCGCCCAGACGCTGACCAATATCGTGCTGCAGTTCGATCCGCACTTCGACCCCGCCACGGTCGAGATGCGGCCCAGCAAGGGCGGGAAGTACATCGGACTTACCTTCACGGTGCGCGCGACCTCGCGCGAGCAGCTGGACGACCTGTACCGCGCCCTGCATGCCCACCACATGGTGTCCATCGTCATATAGCGCCTGTAACGCCAAAAGAGAGGCCATGATCGAATCCCACTGGCTGCCCCGGCCCGCGGACTACCTGCGTGTGTGGCGGGACATGCGCGACTTCACCGAAGCGCGCAATGCGGCAACGCCGGACCGCATCTGGCTGGTCGAGCACGATCCGGTCTATACACTGGGCCAGGCGGGCAAGCCCGAGCATATCCTGAATAGCAGCGGCATCCCCATCGTGCAGTGCGACCGGGGCGGCCAGGTGACCTATCATGGTCCGGGGCAGGTCGTGGCCTATTGCCTGGTCGACCTGCGCCGCATGAAAATCTTCGTCAAGGAATACGTATCCCTGCTGGAAGACGTGTTGATCCGGACGCTGGATGAACTGGGCGTGAAGGGGGCCTGCCGCAAGCCGGGGGCGCCCGGCGTATATGTGCCTTACGCCAGCCTGGCGGCGCCGCCGGCCGGGGCCCAGGCCGAGTTGGCCAAGATCGCCGCCCTGGGCATCAAGCTGCGCAACGGCTGCGCCTACCATGGCCTGGCCCTGAACGTCGACATGGATCTGTCGCCCTTCCTGGGCATCAATCCTTGCGGCTACGAGGGGCTGAAAACCGTCGATTTGCGATCTTGCGGGATACACGCTACCGTGGGCGAGGTCGGCCGCCTGCTGGCTGCCCGCCTGAATGATGCGTTCGAGGCTCATCTGGAAGCGCAGCCGGCGGCAACGGCTGAATAAGCAAGCCTTGGCCAGGCTGCTGTCCGGTCAGTGCCAGCGAATCGACCGGACAGGGGCGCTGGGTGGACAATAATCCGGAGACAACCATGAGCACAGACGCCGAATTGCTATTGATCGACACCGTCGACGGGGTGATGACGCTGACCTTGAACCGACCCGATCAGTTCAATGCGCTGTCCGAAGAGCTGCTGGATGCCTTGCAGCGCGCCCTGGCCGGCATTGCCGAAGACGAACAGGCGCGCTGCGTGGTGCTGGCCGCCAATGGCCGGGCGTTTTGTGCCGGCCACGACCTGAAGCAGATGCGGGCCCACCCCGACCAGCGCTATTACGAGCAGTTGTTCGCCCAATGCGGCCGGGTCATGCAGAGCATCGTCAACCTGCCGGTGCCGGTCATTGCCAAGGTTCACGGCACCGCCACGGCGGCGGGCTGCCAGCTGGTGGCCAGCTGCGACCTGGCCATCGCCTCGGAAACCGCCAGGTTTGCCGTGTCGGGCATCAATGTGGGCCTGTTCTGCTCGACGCCGGCGGTGGCGCTGACACGCAATATTCCCATCAAGAACGCGTTTGAAATGCTGGTGACGGGGCAGTTCATCAGCGCAGCCGATGCGGCCGACAAGGGCCTGGTCAACCGCGCGGTGCCGCCCGACGAGCTGGACGCCCAGGTCGATGCCCTGGTGCAGGCCATTTGCAGCAAGAGCCCGGTTGCCGTGCGCACGGGCAAGGCCATGGTCCAGCGCCAGCGCGGCATGAACCTGGCCGATGCCTACGATTATGCCGGCAAGGTCATGGCACAGAACATGATGGCCGAGGACGTGGCCGAGGGTATCGACGCGTTTACGCAGAAGCGGCAGCCCGTCTGGAAAGGACGCTAGCCCTGGACGGTTTCCGCGGACGGCCTGGATGGATTTTTTGTTGGCCGCAAGGGCCTTCTATATCCGGGCTGGGGAAAGGGCGATTAGGCGGGGCAAGGCGGGGCGCGTTAAAATGGCTTTCCGATTTCATGTCCGGAGGGCGCCAGGGCGGCTTCCGGCTGTGGTCTTTTTCATTGAATGGCGGAGGGCGTGAAGCACGCCGCCGCTTTTAGCGCCGGCCCAGGGGCTTGGGCGCAGGAAACCGTATGACTACTCCCGTTGATCAGTCTGTCGTCCGTAAACCCACCGTGCGTCCCGCGCCCTACGACCCAACGCAAAAGCAGAAGTCGGCCGACAAGACCTCGCGTATTCCCATCAAGGTGGTGCAGGCCGAACGCCTGAAGAAGCCGGAATGGATACGCGTGAAGGCGGCCGCGCCGGGTTCGCGCTTTTACGACATCAAGAAGATACTGCGCGAGCACAATCTGCATACGGTGTGCGAAGAGGCGTCCTGCCCCAATATCGGCGAGTGCTTCGGCAAGGGCACGGCCACGTTCATGATCATGGGCGACAAGTGCACGCGCCGCTGTCCCTTCTGTGATGTGGGCCACGGGCGCCCCGATCCGCTGGATGTCGATGAGCCGGTGAACCTGGCGCGCAGCATCGCCGCCATGAAGCTGTCGTATGTGGTGATCACGTCGGTCGACCGCGACGATCTGCGCGACGGCGGGGCGGGGCATTTTGTCGAGTGCATCCGCAAGGTGCGCGAACTGTCTCCCACGACACGGATCGAGGTGCTGGTGCCCGACTTCCGCGGCCGGCTGGACCGCGCGCTGGGCATACTCAACGAAGGCCCGCCCGATGTGATGAACCACAACCTGGAAACGGTGCCCCGCCTGTACAAGCAGGCGCGTCCGGGTTCGGATTACCAGCATTCGCTGAAGCTGCTGTCGGAGTTCAAGGCGCTGCATCCCGATGTCCCGACGAAGTCGGGACTGATGCTGGGCCTGGGCGAGACGGACGAGGAAATCCTTGAGGTGATGCGGGATATGCGGGCGCACAATGTGGACATGCTGACGATAGGGCAGTATTTGCAGCCGTCGGAGCATCACCTTCCCGTGCTGCGCTATGCGCATCCCGATGTGTTCAAGATGCTGGAGCGCGAGGCGTACGCGATGGGGTTCACGCATGCGGCCGTGGGGGCGATGGTGCGGTCTTCGTATCATGCGGATGAGCAGGCGCATCAGGCTGGGGTGGCTTGATCGGCTTACGGATCAAGCACCAAGGCTTGTCAGATGTGGAAGGGCCTCTGTTTTAGGGCAGAGGCTTTTTTCTATGGTGGATGGTGTGGGTCATCAGGGATGCGGCCATCCCTTCTGGGGAGTGCAGTCCTCTTCGTAAGAATGCAGTCATCTCTTCGTGGCTGGGGTGTTCATGGCTGGGCCTGGCCCGGCTGGACGCTTGGCGGTTCTGGCTGCGCCAGAACTCCCCGCGCGGCGGCTCGATTCAGGGCGGCCGCGAACTCGCACGTCGGGCAGCCACTGGCTGCCCGAAAGCGTCGTGCTCGAACAGCGCGGCCTTGTCTCCCTGAATCGAGCCGCCACGCGGCGCACGCGTAAATCGCCGGGCCAGGCCCAGCCATGAACGCCTGCTCCAGGCATAGGGCGGTGATCCTGTCGCCGCTGGTTCAATTGGTCTGGCGCCGCAAGTTTGCCTGGATGTCCTGAGCTGATACTGATCTGATGGGTTCTTTGCGCTGCAACAAAGACGGCGCGCTGCAAGACGGGTTCAATACAGGTGTACAGCCGGGATGCCGGCAAGCACTGAAGGTATTGGATCATGCGCACCCTCCGAAGCTCCGCAAGAATTGCCATCGTCATGCTGATGGCGAGTATGGCCGTCGGATGCAAGCTGGATGGCGGTGCAAGCGGCGCCGGAGCTGCGGCGGGGCGCATGGCGGGCGCCGCTGACGCGGTGGAGCTGGTTTCCGTCCCGGCCGGCGAACTCAGCTACCACCCTTCGGGCGAATACCTCAAGGGCGGTTATCCGGTTACACCACCGCAAGCGGTGGTCCGCTTCGACAGCGGCGTGGCCATGATGAAGCGGCAGGTCAGTCAGGCGGAGTACGCGGCCTGCGTGGCCGCGGGGGCCTGCAAGAAGCTGGATGGGGTGCAGCGCGACGCGGCCGATCCCGGGCTTCCGGTGGTGGGCGTAAGCTGGCACGATGCCACGGCGTATGCGGCCTGGCTGTCGAAGAGGACGGGGGGCCATTACCGCCTGCCGACCTATGCGGAATGGGTCTATGCGGCAGGTCCCGCCTACAAGGAAGATGTCATACTGGATGCCTCCGACCCTTCCGATCCGGCGCAGCGCTGGCTGGCGGAGTACGCACTGGAGACCCAGCGCAAAGTATCGGTGGATGCATCGCTGCGGCCCTTCGGCGGGTTCGGCGAGAATCCGGCGGGCCTGCAGGACATGGCGGGCAATGTGTGGGACTGGACCGACACCTGCCATACGCGGCGGCATCTGGATGCGTCGGAAGGCGCCGTGACCACGACGGGCGAGAATTGCGGGATACGCGTGGTGGCGGGGCCGCATCGCAGCTACATCACCGATTTCATACGCGATCCCAAGGGCGGCGCCTGCTCTGTCGGCGTGCCGCCCAGCAACCTGGGCTTCCGGCTGGTGCGCGACGATGCCGCGGCCGGCGCGGCGCGGCCACTGCGCGAAGAACTGGGCATCCATTGATTTCCGCAGGGCTTTTCCGGCATGGACGGGCCGGGATTGCTCCGCAGTAGCGGAGCAGGCAGATGCCAGGCAAGGGCAAAGGCCAGGCAAGACCTGGGTCCGTCACGGTGAGCCTGATCGGATGGAGCCCGGCGAATTCAGCCGGACCTGACTGAATCTAGCCGACGCCGCGTGTGGCGGCGGACTGTCCGGCCGGGGTTTGCGCGGGGCCTTCGGCAAGGCGGATCAGTTCGTCCATAGCGCACACCACGATGCGCTTGCGTCCGCTGTTCACCAGGCCGCGCTCTTTCCAGGCGCTCAGAAGCCGGCTGACGGTATGCAGCGTGGTTCCCGTCATTTCGGCGATGTCCTGGCGGGTGATGGGGAAGTTGATCTGTATGCCTTCGGGCGTTTCCTCGCCCGACTGGTCGACCAGCCGCAGGATGGCACGCGCGACGCGCTGCTCGACCTCCTCGGTGGACAGCTCGCGTATGCGCGAATGGGCGTCTTGCAGGCGCTGTCCGACCGTCTGCAGGGCGTTGGAGGCGAAATGGGGGTTGCCGGAGACGAACTGGTCCCATTCGGACGAAGGCCAGGCCAGGGCGATGCTTTCCTGGACGGCGATGGTCGATGCGGGATAGTGGCTGCGCCGCATGGCCCGGGCGATGCCGAAGACGTCGCCTGGATTGACGTAGCGCACGACGATCTGTTCGCCTTCGGGGGTGATCTGCACCACTTTCAGGTGGCCGTGCAGCAGCACGAAAAAGCGCGTGGCTTCTTCGCCCTGGTGGAAGGCGGCCTCGCCTTCGGCCAGGCGACAGACTTGTGCGTGTTGCAGGGCCGCATCCAGGGCGTCGTCGGGCAGCGCCCTGAAAAGATCAAGATTCTTGATCAGCGACCGGCTAAGCTGTGATGGCATGAGTTGTCCCTGCTGCTGGCAATCTTTTGATTCTACCATCGGCCTGTTCCGGCCCCTTCGTTAAATCATTGATTTTTCGCATGTGTTTGGCTTTCGCCCGACTTCGGACGGCTGTTGTTTATAGGTGATAACCCTGAGAACTTGCTTTGAAGTTTGCGCTGCAACAAAGAAGGAAACTCTCCCGGATCGTTCAATAGAGCTGTCGACATTCACGACATATTGATAAGAAGGGAGTTGCAAATGAAAGCGTTCCGTCCAACCTTGTTAGCCGCCGTCATGACCGCCTTGATGGCCGGTGTTCCCGCCCTGGCTGATACGGCCGATAAGCTGGATCGCGTCAAGGTCGACCTGGTCGCGCCGCCCATGGTGCATGCGCACGAGCAGAAAGTCACGTCGGGTCCCAAAGTCGTGGAGTTCACCATGACGATCGAGGAGAAGAAGATCGTGATCGACGACAAGGGCACCACCATGCAGGCCATGACGTTCAACGGCTCCATGCCGGGGCCCACCATGGTGGTGCATGAAGGCGATTATGTCGAGATTACCTTGGTCAACCCGGCCACCAACGCCATGCCGCACAATGTCGACTTCCACGCTGCCACGGGCGCGCTGGGCGGGGCCAAGCTGACGGATGTGAATCCCGGCGAACAGGCCACCCTGCGCTTCAAGGCCGACCGCAGCGGGGTGTTCGTGTATCACTGCGCTCCGGAAGGCATGGTGCCCTGGCACGTGGTGTCGGGCATGAGCGGAACCCTGATGGTCCTGCCGCGCGAAGGCCTGAAGGATCCCGAGGGCAAGCCGCTGCACTACGACAAGGCCTACACCATAGGCGAGTTCGACCTGTACATACCGAAGGACGAAAACGGCAAGTACAAGGATTACAAGAGCCTGGCCGACAGCTATGCCGATACGGTGCAAGTCATGCGCACGCTGACGCCCACGCATGTGGTGTTCAACGGCAAGGTCGGCGCGCTGACCGGCGAAGGCGCGCTGAAAGCCAAGGTGGGCGAGACCGTGCTGATGATCCACTCGCAGGCCAACCGCGACACGCGTCCGCACCTGATCGGCGGGCACGGCGACTGGGTCTGGGAAACGGGCAAGTTCGCCAACGCGCCTGAAAAGAACCTGGAGACCTGGTTCATACGCGGCGGCTCGGCGGGGGCGGCGCTGTATACCTTCAAGCAGCCCGGCGTGTATGCCTACGTGAACCACAACCTGATCGAGGCATTCGAACTGGGCGCCGCGGGGCACTTCGTGGTCGAAGGCAAGTGGAACGACGACCTGATGAAGCAGATCAAGGCGCCGGGCCCCATCACCAAGGAGAACGCCGCCATGCTGGACGCGCGGGCGAAGAAGCTGGCCGCCGCCGCACCCGCGGCATCGGCCAAGGCCCCGGCGGGCAAGCAAGCTGCTCCAGCCGCCGCGCCGGCCGCCAAGCCGGTCGCCGCCGCGAGCAAGGCCACGTCGCACCCGGCCGGCGAGAAGCTGTACAAGTCGGCCTGCATAGCCTGCCATAGCACCGGCGTGGCCAATGCCCCCAAGCTGGGCGACAAGGCCGCGTGGAGTCCGCTGATCGCCCGGGGCATGGACTCGCTGATGGAAGTGGCGCTCAAAGGGAAAGGCGCCATGCCGCCCCGGGGCGCATCGTCGGCCGATGACGCCACCTTGCGGGCCGCGGTTGAATACATGATCGGCTCGGTGCAATAAAGCATTACGTTTCATGGGGAAAATACCGATCATTTAACAACGCCCCGGTGGCTACACTCGCTCCATGTCTTTGGCATGGAGCTTTTTTTCGTTCTTCTGCAGTGTTATTGCCTCACCCGCATCTAACTGATTCATATAAAAAGGGCAGCATAACCATGAAGTCTCTACGCAAAACCATACTGTTGTCGGCCCTGGCCGCAAGTTTCTTTACCGCGGCCGGCCTGGCGCAGGCGCGCGATCTGACCATAGCGCTGCGTTCGGAACCCAGCTCCATGGACCCGCAGTTCCATTCGCTGACGCCCAACACGCAGTTGTCCGAAACGCTGTTCGACCCGCTGGTGCGCACCGACGGCAACGCCAAGCCGGTTCCGTCGCTGGCCGAATCCTGGACGGCCGACGGCGATGTGTGGACCTTCAAGCTGCGGCCCAACGTCAAGTTTGCCGACGGCTCGCCTTTTACCGCCGAAGACGTCCTGTTCACCTATGCGCGCGTGCCCAAGGTGCCCAACAGCCCCTCGTCGTATTCGCTGTATCTGAGCACGATCGACAAGGTCGAGGCTCCCGATCCCCTGACCGTGCGCATCACCACCAAGGGGCCTTCGCCGGTGCTGCTGGCCAATCTGTCCATGGTGCCCATCATGTCGCACAAGGCGGCGGCGGGGCCGGCGCCCGAAGGCAAGACCACGGTCGAGCTCAATCGGGGTGACGGACTGGTGGGCACGGGACCCTACAAATTCGTGTCCTGGAAGCGCGGCGCCGAAATCGTGTTCGAGCGCAACGATCATTACTGGGGCGAGAAACCCGCCTGGGACAAGGTCATCTACCGCCCCATCTCCAATTCGGCGGCCCGGGTCGCGGCCTTGCTGGCCGGCGACGTGGACATCATCGAAGATCCCCCCACCGACGACCTGCCACGGCTCAAAAAAGACAAGAACCTGCATATCCAGGAAACCCCGTCGGTGCGCGTCATCTACATCGCGCTGAACCAGGGCGATGATGTGCCGCCCGGCGTGTCGGGCACCGACGGCAAGAACCCCCTGACCGACCAGCGCGTGCGTCATGCCCTGTCGCTGGCCATAGACCGCAAGGCTATCGTCGAGCGCATCATGGACGGCGTGGGCCTGCCGGCCGCCAACCTGCTGGCTTATCCGGCTTTCGGCACCTCTGAAAAGCATTCCAAGGTCGAGCCGGCCGATCCCGAGCAGGCCAAGAAGCTGCTGGCCGAGGCGGGCTACCCGAACGGATTCCAGATGTCGCTGGGTTCTCCCGCGGGCCGCTACACCAACGACCAGCGCATCGCGCAGGCGGTGGCGTCCATGTGGGCCCGCATCGGCGTGAAAGCCGATGTGCAGACCATGGCGCCGCCGGTCTTCTTCAAGCAGCGCAATGCCTTTGCGTTCAGCAGCTATCTGGCGGGCTGGGCGGCCAGCTCGGGCGAGATGCTCAACCCGCTGACCTCGCTGGTGGTCACCAAGGATCCGAAGCTGGGCCTGGGCACGACCAACTGGAGCAAATATTCCAATCCGGAAATGGACAAGCTGGTGATGGAGGCCTCCAAGACCCTGGACGACGACAAGCGCGCCGAGCTTCTTCAGAAGGCCAGCGGCATGGCCATGGACGACTATGGCATTTTGCCCTTGCAGTTCGAGCTGTCGGTGTGGGCCATGAAGAAGGACATCCGCTACGGAGGCCGTGCCGACCAGATGACACTGGCCCAGTACATGACGCTGGCAAAGTAGCGCAGGGCGGGTTCAGTGCTATCGGCTATTGTCCGCCGCTTACTGCAAACGCTGCTCGTGGTGCTGGTCATGTCGGCACTGGTGTTCGCCGGCCTGTATCTGGTCGGCGACCCGGTGCTGATGCTGGCCAGCCCCGAGGCCACCGATGCCGAGCGTGAGCTGATACGCCAATCGCTGGGTCTGGACCTGCCGTTGTGGCATCAGTACTTCATCTTCCTCGGCAAGGCCGTGCACCTGGATTTCGGCAGCAGCTTTCTGACCGGCGAGTCGGCGATGCGGCTCATCCTGGAGCGCATGCCGGCCACGCTGGAACTGGCGACGCTGGCCATCTTCCTGTCGCTGGCCATAGGCGTGCCCCTGGGCGTCTATGCGGGCCTGCGGCCCAATAGCCTTGCAGCGCGCGGCATCATGACGGGCTCGGTCCTGGGTTTTTCGCTGCCCAACTTCTGGGTGGGCCTGATGCTGATCATGCTGTTCGCGGTCATGCTGGGCTGGCTGCCGGCCGGAGGCCGGGGGCCGGTGGAATCCTACGGCCCCTTGCAGTTGAGCGTATTCAACTGGGAGGGACTTAAAAGCCTGCTTCTGCCGGCCTGTACCATCGCCACGGCCAAATGCGCGCTGATCATCCGGGTGACACGGGCCGCCACGCGCGAGTGCCTGCCGCAGGACTACATCAAGTTCGCACGCGCCAAAGGGCTGCGCGAGAAGCGTGTGCTGGGCATACACCTGCTCAAGAACATCCTGATTCCCATCGTGACCATAGGCGGCCTGGAGTACGGCCAGGTCTTCGCCTTTGCCGTGGTGACCGAAACCGTATTCTCATGGCCCGGCATGGGCAAGCTGCTGATCGACTCCATCATTACCCTGGATAGGCCCGTGGTGGTGGCCTACCTGATGTTGACGGTGGTGTTCCTGGCCACCTTGAACCTGCTGGTCGATATCGCCTACACCATACTGGATCCGCGCGTGCGGCTGGAGACGTCCTCATGAAAGGGCTGAGCACCGATCCCATCGTGCCGGCGGACGACACGCCGGTCGGGCAGGCATCGGGCGTGGTGCCTGCCCATGAAAGCCTGTGGCGGGTGTTCATTGCGCAGTTCGTGTCGAGCAAGCTGGCGGTGTTCGGACTGATCCTGCTGCTGGCCTGCCTGGGCCTGGCCGTGTTTGCGCCCTGGATCGCCCCGCAGAACCCGTTCGACATCGGCACGCTGGACATCATGGATTCGAAGATGCCGCCGGGCAGCGCCAATATGGACGGCACCATCACGTACTGGCTGGGCACCGACGGGCAGGCCCGCGACATTTTCTCGGCCATTCTGTATGGGCTGCGCATCAGCCTGTTCGTGGGTTTCGTCTCGGTGTCGGTGGCTTTCCTGATCGGGGCGGCTGTCGGCCTTGTGTCGGCCTATTTCGGCGGACGCATCGACGCCTTGCTGATGCGCATCGTCGATATCCAGCTGTCCTTCCCTTCGATACTGGTGGCGCTGATCCTGCTGGCGGTGCTGGGCAAGGGCGTCGACAAGGTCATTTACGCGCTGATCGCCGTGCAGTGGGCGTATTTCGCACGGGCGGCCCGGGGGGCGGCCATCGTCGAGCGCAATCGCGAATACGTCGAGGCGGCCCGCTGCATGTCGCTGTCGTGGCACCGCATACTGTGGCGCCACGTCTTCCCCAACTGCATACCGCCGCTGATGGTCATCGCCACCATCGACCTGGCCCACGCCATCGCGCTGGAGGCCACCCTGTCCTTCCTGGGCGTGGGCGTGCCGGTCACCGAACCCTCGCTGGGCATGCTGATATCCAACGGATTCGAGTTCCTGCTGTCCGGGAACTACTGGATATCGTTTTTTCCGGGAATCGCGCTGGCGCTGGTCGTGATCGCCATCAACCTGGTGGGCGACCATCTGCGCGACATCCTGAATCCGCGCAACGAGATCTAGGGCCGGCGACCATGAGCGAATATACCGCCGCCCCTATCCACAGCGATGCCGCAAGCGCCGTCGCCTCCGCCGGGACATCCGGCGCTTCCCCCGGTCCGCTGCTGCTGGATGTGCAGGGCCTCAAAACCTGGTTCCACACGCGCGACGGCGTGGTCAAGGCCGTGGACGGCGTATCCCTGCAGCTGCGCCCCGGCGAAATCCTGGGCCTGGTGGGGGAATCGGGTTCCGGCAAAAGCATTACCGGCTTTTCACTGATGAACCTGATCGAGCATCCGGGGCGGATACAGGCCGGCCGCATGTGGTTCAACGGCCGCAACCTGCTGGATCTGACGGCCGAGGAATACCGCCAGCTTCGCGGCCGCGACATGGCGATGATCTTCCAGGATCCGATGATGACCCTGAATCCGGTCTTGCGCGTGGATACGCAGATGATCGAGGCGATCCGGGCGCATGAGCGGGTATCGCGCAAGGCTGCGCGCGACCGCGCCATACAGGTGCTGGGCATGGTGGGCATTCCGTCGCCGCAAGAACGATTGCGGGTGTACCCGCATCACCTTTCGGGGGGGATGCGCCAGCGCATCGCCATTGCGATCGCCTTGCTGAATTCGCCCCGGCTGATCATCGCCGACGAGCCCACCACGGCGCTGGACGTCACCATACAGGGCCAGATCCTGTACGAGGTGCAGAAGCTGTGCCGCGAAATGGGCACCGCGCTGATCTGGATCACGCACGATCTGGCCATCGTTTCGGGCCTGGCCGATCGGCTGGCCGTCATGTATGCCGGGCGCATCGTCGAGACCGGATCCACGCAGGACATTGTCCGAGCCCCGCAGCATCCGTACACGCATGGCCTGATCTCGTCGATCCCGTCGGTGAGCACCCGGGGCCAGGAGCTCTTCCAGATACCGGGCTCCACGCCGTCCTTGCTGAACCTGCCGGCGGGCTGTCCGTTCCGTTCGCGCTGCTACCGCGCCACCGGGCAATGCGCGAACGATCCCGTTCCAGAGGAAGTGGCCCCCGGGCAGTGGGCAAGCTGTTGGCACAAAGGAGTTCGGGCATGAGCGGCTCCGACGTCATCCTGTCTCTTCGCGATGTGCGGCGCGAGTATGCGCAGCCGGCCGACATGGTCGAGCGGCTGGGCCGGCTGTTCAAAGGCGGCGGCAAGCCGAGGTCGGTGCAGGCGGTGGCGGGCGTCGACCTGGATGTCATGGCCGGCGAGGTGATCGGCATCGTGGGCGAGTCGGGCTGCGGAAAATCCACCCTGGGCCGCATGCTGACGGGCATCCTGTCGCCCAGCTCGGGAACCATCCGCTACCAGGGCCGCGACATCGGCCATCTGGCGGGCGCGGCGCGGCGCGAGTACGAGCTGGGCGTGCAGATGATCTTCCAGGACCCGTTTTCATCCTTGAATCCGCGCATGCGGGTGGTGGACATCATCGGCGAAGGGCCGGTGGTGCACGGCCTGACGAGCCGGGCCGGCAAGGAGGCCTATGTGGCGGGACTGATGCGCAAGGTGGGGCTGGACCCGGCCTACCGCTTCCGCTATCCGCACCAGTTCTCGGGCGGGCAGCGCCAGCGCATAGGCATCGCCCGGGCGTTGGCGCTGAAGCCGTCCGTCATCGTGTGCGACGAGGCCGTGGCGGCGCTGGATGTTTCCATACAGGCGCAGGTCCTGAACCTGTTCATGCAATTGCGCCGGGAATTCGCGCTGACGTATTTTTTCATCAGCCACAACCTGGGCGTGGTCAGCCATATTTCGGACCGGGTGGCCATCATGTATCTTGGGCGCATCGTGGAAATCGCCGATACCGATACGATTTTCAACCGGGCGCATCATCCTTACACCCAGGCGCTGATCAAGGAACTGCCGTCGCTGCGTCCCGACAGGCGGCAATTCGACCCCATCAAGGGCGAGCTTCCCTCGCCCCTGCATCCGCCCCCGGGCTGCGCCTTTCATCCTCGCTGCCCCCACGCGATGGAGCGATGCCGGGTGGAACGCCCCTTGCTGCGGCAGATCGGTGGCCAGGCCGGCCATGCCAGCGCCTGCCATTTGAACGATGCGCCCATCAACGTTGACCAGAACGCAGTCCTAGTCCAGGAGACGACATGAGATTCGCCGATACGGAGTTCGATCCCTATACATTGACCCCGCCCGCCAGCAGCGCCATTCCGCTGGTATGCGATTCGCCGCACAGCGGCGTGGTCTATCCGTCCGACTTCCAGAGCTGCCTGCCGGTCTCGGTGCTGCGCTCGGGCGAGGACACCTATGTGGAAGAACTGTGGCAGGCCATACCGTCGGTCGGCGGAACCTTGCTGGCCGCCAATTTTCCGCGCACGTATATCGACCCCAATCGTGAAGAGGACGACATCGACCCGAACATCCTGGCCGAGCCCTGGACGACCGAACTGCATCCCACCGAAAAATCGCGCCTGGGACATGGGCTGATCTGGAGCAAGGCGCGCGATCAGCCCGTCTATGACCGCAAGCTCTGGGTGGCCGAGGTGGAGAACCGCATCGCCACCTACCATCAGCCCTATCATCAGGCCTTGCAGCGCGAGATCGACGCGGCGCATGAACGCTTCGGCGTCGTATGGCACCTGAACCTGCATTCCATGCCCTCGGATTCCTACGAGGTGCTGGAAATCGACACCGACAAGCCGCTGGCGGATTTCGTGCTGGGCGACCGCGACGGCACGACCTGCGATCCGACCTTCATCGGCATCATCGAGGATTTCCTGCTGCAGCGCGGCTACACCGTGGCGCGCAACGACCCTTTCAAGGGCGTAGCCCTGATCGCGCGCATCGGCCGGCCCGAGGAAAACCGGCACAGCCTGCAGATCGAAGTGAATCGACGCCTGTATATGGATGAGCAAAGCTATGAGCGATCCGTCAACTTCGAGAACCTTCAGCGCGATATATCGGAGCTGAGCGTAGCCGTGGCGGAGTTCATCAGGTCGGTCATGTAGGCGGGGCGCCCGGCCTTGCCGGACACGCGCCGGGCGGCTTCCCTTCTGGCGTTGATGGCCCTAGCGGGCAGGCCCCGCCATGCTGAGCAAGCCGGCCGTCATTTTCTGTTCGCTGCTCAGCTTGGAGTCGTTCAAAAGCTTGACCAGCGCATTGTTGGCCATGGCGAGCGCCGAGATCAGCGTGGAAACCTCGACTTGCAGGCGATCGATGCGCTGGCGGCGCTGGTCGTCGGGCAGTGTATGGTCCGCCATGGCTTTGTTCAGCTCACGCAGCTTTTCCTGCAATGCCGCCCTTAATTCGCGTATCCGCTTCAGCGCTTCTTTCACGGCGGTCGGCAGGTCGCTGTCTTCGATGTCCTGATCCCTGGCTTTGGAAGGCGAGGACAGGCTCAGGCCGGCGGGTGAAAGGCTGACGTTTATGCGGTTATCTGCTTGCAGGGCGGGGGCCGGGTGGCCGTCTGGTTTTGCGTCGGCCAGCGAGGCGGAGGAAGCGAGGCCGGCCTGGGCACTGTAGGCATCCAGAGCGGGAAAGTCGGAAATCCGGCTGGACATGGCATTCCTTTTCGCGGAGAGCCGCAAGAAACAGGAGGGACGGGGCGGCGTTCGGAAGACGCCCGGGCAAGCCAAAGACTGCCCATACGCTGTTTACGGCATGCTGCCGGAGATCTTTACGTCCAGCCGTCCCAAGGGCGCTGCCGGCGCCTCATGCCAGGGCGGCGTCGGCCAGCGTGAAGCGCGCGGCCTGGCCGGGGCGTTCATATACCTGCCAGTCCACCCGGTCGGGTCCTACATGGATGTCGGCGGTGGCGATGGTGTTTTCGTTGTCGCTGTCCCGAGGTGCGTCGCGGTAGATGGGAAACTCGCGGTCCGATTGATTGGCCAGGACGGCCAGCGGATCGGTGTGCAGGCCATCGAGCAGCATTTCGCCGCGCTGTTGACGGTGCCGCGACGATTCGGTGACGACCTGCGGAAAGCCGGCCATGCCGGCGTGAATCACGTGGTTGGCATGCAGGGCGGCCCGCTGGACGGCCTGGGCCGATACGCCCATGGCGTTGAACTCCACGCTGTACAGCTCGGTCCGGCCGCGTTGCGCCAGGCTGAGGTGGAAGCCCCCCGCCCGCGACATGCCGCGCAGCACGCCCAGCGCGTCCTGGATGCTGGATTGGTTCAGCAGGGCGCGCGTCAGCACCATGCGAGGCAGGCCGATGGCCACCTGGCGGGAGCGCAGGTTGTTGACCGTCATGGCCAGGCCGGCCTGGGTCACCGCGAAGGTATGGCCGGGTATCGAAGCCGGATAGACGAACGAGGCGAATCCGGGACCGTTGTCGGGGGCGAAAAGCCCGATGCCGCAATGGCCATGGAAGCCCGGGTCGCCGTCCTCGTTGTGGGTGATGCGCGGCCCGCCGGGCAGGGGCAGCTGCACGGTGGTGCAGCCGTCGGGCGCCATGGACCACAGGTCACCCCGGCAATTCCACAGGAACACGTCGTCGGGCGGCAACTGCAGTCCGTCGGCCAGGCCCAGGAGCTCCTGCCGGACTTCGGGAAAGTACCGCTCGGTCAGATCCGCCATGGCCTTGGCCGCCGCGCTGCCGCGCCAGGCCATGATGCCGTCCCAGGACGGCGATTCGATCAGGTAGGAATGGGCGGCCTCGGCGCCGAACCTGCCCAGCGCTTGCCCGATCTGGAAGGGCGACCCCGATAGCTCGATGAGTTTCAACATGGCTGAACCTATTTCGTACTTAAATACGCACCGGTCCGGTGCAATTGATCTTCGGCCTGGGCAATGCCGTCGATGGCCTGTTTGCCCGCCTTGGCCAGAAGCTGTTCGATCAGAACCTCCACCAGGGCCACCGCCGCCGCGCTGGAGGGAAAGAAGGAGTGTGTCTCCGTCGAAAATACCAGGACGCAATCGGCATCGAGCGCAATCGGCGCCACCACGCTGTCGCAGATGGCCAGGATGCGGCTGCCCGCCTGGCGCGCGGCCTGGGCGACCCGCATGGCCTCTTGCGAATAGGGGGCGAAGCCGATGATGACGACGACGTCCCCCTTGGCGATGGCGCGCAGCTCCATTTCCAGTGTGCCGGCATCGGCGCGCAGGGCCGTGACCGAGGGGCGGAACAGGCGATACAGGTACTGGAAGGTGAAGGCGGGGGCGAACGAGGCGCGAAAGCCTGCTACGTGCACCTGCCTGGCCTTGGACAGAAGCTGTACGGCAATCGGCAGGCGCTGCGCGTTGGCCTGCTCCAGGCGCTTGATGTTGCCGGCCTGGGTGGCCACCGCCCGGCCCAGCGCGTCGCCCGATTTCTTGCCGCTCATGAGCTTGCGCGCCTGGTCGGCATAGGCCTTGGGCGCCTGCCGCAAGGATTGGACGAATACGCCCTTCAGGTCATCCCAGCCCGGATAGCCCAGGGATTGGGCCAGGCGCACCAGTGTGGCGGGCTGTACGCCGGCTTGCGCGGCCACCTTGCGCATCGAGGCGATGGGCACCTCGTTGGGAAAATCCAGCAAGTACCTGGCACCCACCTGGAATTGCGGGGTCATGCCGGAAAACTGGCTGCGTATGCGCGCGCTCAGCGCTTCCAGGGTTTGAGGAATCTGCGTGTCGGTCATGATCACGATTATATTGATTTATTTGTTGCTTGGTATATTATATAAACAACATTTGTTGAATTTATCGGCCGCCATCATCATGACACACGTTTTCCATCGCAACCCCAAGCAGCAACTCGACCTGGCCGTGCGCGGCCAGGGCATCCAGATTTTCGACCAGAACGGCAAAGGCTATATCGACGCGTCGGGCGGCGCGGCGGTGTCCTGCCTGGGCCATGGCCATCCCGACGTCATCCAGGCGATCAAAGACCAGCTGGATACGGTGGCCTACGCACATTCGTCGTTTTTCACCACGCAGGTCACCGAGGACCTAGCCGATTTCCTGCAACAGCGTTCGCCGGGCGACCTGGATCATGTGTATTTTGTTTCGGGCGGCTCCGAAGCGGTCGAGGCGGCGCTGAAGCTGGCGCGCCAGTATTTCGTTGAAACCGGGCAGCCGTCGCGCCGCCATTTCATCGCGCGGCGGCAAAGCTATCACGGCAACACGCTGGGCGCCCTGGCCATAGGCGGCAACGCATGGCGCCGCGAGCCTTTCCTGCCTTTGCTGGTGCCGGCGCACCATGTGTCGCCCTGCTACGCCTATCGCGACCAGCTTCCCGGCGAAACCGAGGAAGGCTACGCGCAGCGGCTGGCACAAGAGCTGGACGACAAGATCCGTGAACTGGGCGCCGAGAATGTGGCGGCCTTCGTGGCGGAAACCGTGGTCGGCGCCACCGCCGGCGCGCTCGCTCCGGTCAAGACTTATTTGCAGCGCGTGCGCGAGGTCTGCGACCGCCACGGCGTGCTGTTGATTCTGGACGAGGTGATGTCCGGCATGGGGCGCACGGGTCATTTGTTCGCCTGCGCCGAGGACGGCATCGTGCCCGATATCGTCGCCATCGCCAAGGGCCTGGGCGCCGGCTACCAGCCCATAGGGGCCATGATTGCCAGCAGCCGCATCTACGATGCCATCGTGGGCGGCAGCGGCTTCTTCCAGCATGGCCACACTTATATGGGGCATGCCACGGCCTGCGCGGCTGCGCTGGCGGTGCAGCAGGTGATCGAGCGCGACAATCTGCTGGACAATGTGCTGGCGCGCGGCGAGCAGTTGCGCAACGAGCTGCGCGGGGCGCTGGGCAAACACCCGAATGTGGGCGATATACGCGGCCGCGGCCTGTTCGTGGGAGTGGAGTTCGTGCAGGACAAGGACAGCAAGGCGACGCTGGATCCGGCCCGCAAGACGCACGCCCTGCTGAAGAAGCAGGCGATGCAGAACGGCCTGATGATGTACCCGATGGGCGGTACGATAGATGGGGTGCATGGCGATCATGTGTTGCTGGCGCCGCCCTTTATTTGCACGGAGGCCGACATCGGCGAGATCGTGTCGCGTTTCGCCGCTACCGTAAACCAGGTGCTGCCCGCCTGATTGTCACCGCCGCAAGCCGTGGCGCGCCGCTGTCGCAGGGGGCGTTTGAGGGGCTGCGGCATACTTGAATTCATTCTTTTTCTATTCCAGGAAGCCCGCTCATGGCCCGTTTACCTTACGCCGATCTATCCCATCCCGAAGTCAGTCCGCTGGTCGAGCAGATTGTGGCGGAGCGCGGCAGCGTTCTGCACCTGTACCAGATGCTGCTGCAAAGCCCGCCGGTGGCGCGGGGCTGGCTGAATCACCTGACGGGAATACGTCATAACAGTTCTTTGCCGGGGGATCTGCGCGAGATGGTGATCATGCGTATTGCGATTCTGAATGGGGCGCCGTACGAGGCGGATCAGCATGCGCCGATTGCGCTGAAGGAGGGGATGACGCAGGGGCAGCTGGACGCGCTGAACGACTGGAAGTCGTCGACGCTGTTCAGCGACAGGGAAAGGGCGGTGCTGGCCTATACGGATACGATGACGCGGGATGTTCAGGTGCCGGATGGGGTGTTCGATGCGGTGAAGGTGTATTTCGAGCCGAAGCAGATGGTGGAGTTGACGGCGACGATTGCGACGTACAACATGGTGTCCCGTTTTCTGGAAGCGTTGCAGATTCATACGCATGATGAGCGGTGAGTCTAGGCCCTTTACGGGTTCTTAAGAAAGGCGGCCGCGGCAGGGGCTGCTCCGGCTTCGCGCTTCACGGCCTTGGCGTTGCCAAGGCTTCCCGTTCCAGCCAGGCCAATCGAGGCGGGTGTGGAACTCGGCCGGACGGACAGCCCCCGGCTGTCCGTCACCCGCCGGCCTCAAACAGCCACACCCTTGCATCCTCGATTGGCCTGGCTGGAACGGCGTGAGCGAGGCGCCTGCGCAGCCCCTGCCGCGGCCGCCTTTTTAGATCGTCGAGATTTGATTTCCTAGTACTAGCGGCCCCACAGCACGTCGGGGCGGCCGGCTTCGCGATTCAGGGCGCGGGCCAGGACAAAGCATAGATCGGAAAGGCGGTTCAGGTATTGCTTGACGGGCTCGTTGACGGCGGTCGTCGGAGGGTGGGCGCCATCGTTCTGGCTTTCCATGGATGCCGCTGCATCGGGCGTGTCGCCGCGATGTGCCGCATTGCCGTGGGCCGTTTCCGTCTTGTCCAGGGCAATGACCGAGCGTTCGGCGCGCCGGCATACGGTGCGCGCCATGTGGGCCAGGGCGGCGGCGCGGCTACCGCCGGGCAGGATGAATTCCTGCAGTTTGCCCAGGCCGGCGTTGTAATGGGCCAGCGCCTGTTCCAGAAACAGCACGTGTTCCTTCTTGAGTGCCACGTGGCCGGGGATGCACAGTTCGGCGCCCAGGTCGAACAGGTCGTTTTGCACGCGGGCAAGCAGGGTGTCGATGTCCTGGGGCAGGGATTCGCTGCGCAGCAGGCCCAGGGTGCTGTTCAGTTCGTCGACGTCGCCCATGGCGGCGATGCGCGGGGAGTCCTTGTCGACGCGGCTGCCGTCGCCCAGTCCGGTGGTGCCCTTGTCGCCGGTGCGCGTAGTGATGATGGACAGGCGTGTGCTCATGGCGGGTATCTCGTGTTCAGTCGGCGGCCAGCCGGTTCAGCGATGGTCCGGTGACGCGGACGATGCGCCACTCGGGCAAGATGTCGGCGCCCAGGTATTTGTAGAAGTCGATGGCATTCTGGTTCCAGTCCAGGACCGTCCATTCGAATCGGCCGCAGCCTTGCTCCACGGCCATGCGCGCCAGGTGCTTGAGCGCCAGCTTGCCCACGCCCCGGCCGCGATGGGCGGGCTGTACGTACAGGTCTTCCAGGTACAGGCCGCGCTTGTCCAGGAAGCTGGAGTAGTTGTGGAACCACATGATGTAGGCCACGGGAAGGTCGGGCTGGTCGCTGGTATGGGCGACCAGGCAGTTGGCGGCGGGCTGGGGGCCGAAGAAGCTGGCGTGCAGGCTTGTTTCGGTGGCCTTGAAGATGTCGGTCAGCTTCTCGAATTGCGCCATTTCACGCATGAGCGCAAGTATATGAGGGATGTCCGCCTGGCGGGCGGCGCGCAATTGGTAGGCGGGTGTGGCGGATGACAAGCCTGATCCTTGTTTTGGCGTTATGCTGAGTGTATCAATCAGGAGTTTAGCTTATGCAATTCACGAATCGGCAAGGCATGCGGGCGCTGGCGGCGGCCCTGGCGCTGACTTCGTTCTATTCGGTTTCCGCGCAGGCCCAGGAGGCCAGCGCGTCGGGCGAGGTGCGCCGTGTGGATGCGGCGGCCGGCAAGGTCACCATCAAGCACGGCGCGATCTCCGACTTGCAGTTGCCCGCCATGACGCTGGTCTACCGGATCGATCCCGCGCTGCTGGCGGGCATACAGCCGGGCGACAAGGTGAAGTTCACCGCCAGGCGCGAAGGCGGGCAGTACGTGATCATCGAGATCTCCAAGTAAGTAAAAGGGGCGCCCAGCATGGGCGCCCCTTGTCTTTGCATGGATAGGCCGGAATGCCGGCCGCGGCAAGGCCTTGGCCGATGGTAGAGGGCTCTATAGCACGTAGCGCGCCAGGTCCTGGCTGCTGGCGGCTTCCTCCAGCTTGGCATTGACGTAGGCGGCATCGATGACGACGGTCTGGCCGCTGCTGGCGGTGGCGTCGAACGACAGGTCTTCCAGCAGCTTTTCCATGACGGTGTACAGGCGCCGCGCGCCGATGTTTTCGGTGCGTTCGTTCACATCGAAGGCCAGTTCGGCCAGACGCTGTATGCCCTCGTCGGTGAAGTCCAGCGTAACGTCCTCGGTTCCCAGCAAAGCCTTGTACTGCTTGGTCAGCGACGAGTCGGTCTCGCACAGTATGCGCACGAAGTCCTGGGCGGTCAGCGAGTCGAGTTCGACGCGTATGGGAAAGCGGCCCTGCAATTCGGGAATCAGGTCGGAGGGGCGCGACAGGTGGAAGGCGCCCGAGGCGATGAACAGGATATGGTCGGTGCGGACCACGCCGTACTTGGTGTTGACGGTGGTGCCTTCGACCAGCGGCAGCAGGTCGCGCTGCACGCCCTGGCGCGAAACGTCGCCGCCGGAGTGTTCCTGCCGGGTGGCGATCTTGTCGATCTCGTCCAGGAAGACGATGCCGTTCTGCTCGGCGTTGGCCACGGCCACGGTGCGCAGGTCTTCCTCGTTGATGCGGCGGCCGGCTTCTTCTTCGGTCAGCAGCTTGAAGGCTTCCTTGACCGACATTTTCCGCGACTTCTTCTTGTCGCGGCCCAGGCCGGCGAACATGCCTTTCAACTGCTCGGTCATTTCCTCCATGCCGGGCGGGGCCATGATTTCCATTTGCGGAGCGGCCTGGGCGACTTCGATCTCGATCTGCATGTCGTCCAGCTTGCCTTCGCGCAGGCGTTTGCGGAAGGTCTGGCGCGCCGTGTTTTCTTCGCGCTCGGGTTCGCCGCTGGCATTGCGGGACGGCGACACCAGGACGTCGAGGATGCGGTCTTCGGCGGCGTCTTCCGCCTGGGTGCGCACGCGGCGCATTTCGACGTCGCGCGTCTGCTTGACCGAGATTTCGACCAGGTCCCGGATGATGGTGTCGACGTCGCGGCCGACATAGCCGACTTCGGTGAATTTGGTGGCTTCGATCTTGATGAAGGGGGCGTTGGCCAGCTTGGCCAGGCGCCGTGCGATCTCGGTCTTGCCGACGCCGGTGGGCCCGATCATGAGTATGTTCTTGGGCACGATCTCGTTGCGCAGCGGCTCGGGCACCTGCTGGCGGCGCCAGCGGTTGCGCAGGGCGACCGCCACGGAACGCTTGGCGCGGTCTTGTCCGACGATGTTCTTGTCGAGTTCGGAGACGATTTCCCCGGGGGTCATGGTGGTGGCAGACATAGTTGTGCTTTCTTCAAATGCGTGGACGGCGGCGGCATCGAGCGGGCGCGATGCCACGGCTCAGAGTGTTTCGACGATGTGGTTCTGGTTGGTGTAGATGCACAGGTCGCCTGCGATCTCCAGCGACTTCTTGACGATGTCGGCGGGCGCCATATCGGTGTTCTGCAGCAGGGCCAATGCGGCGGATTGCGCATAGGCGCCGCCGGAGCCGATGGCCGCCAGGCCGTGCTCGGGTTCCAGCACGTCGCCGTTGCCGGTCAGGACCAGGGTGTGCTCCTTGTCGGCCACGATCAGCATGGCTTCCAGGCGGCGCAGCACGCGGTCGGTGCGCCAGTCCTTGGTCAGTTCCACGGCGGCGCGCATCAGGTTGCCCTGGTGCTTCTCCAGTTTTGCCTCGAAGCGTTCCTGCAGGGTGAATGCGTCGGCCGTGGCGCCGGCAAAGCCGGCCAGGATCTTGTCCTGATACAGGCGGCGTATCTTGCGCGCCGTGCCTTTGATGACGATATTGCCCAGGGTGACCTGGCCGTCTCCGCCCAGGGCGACGTCGTTGCCGCGGCGGACACAAATGATGGTGGTGGCGTGAAATTGTTCCATGGATCTTCCTTTGAACGTTTCATCTGGGGATGGAACCGGAAAGTTCAAGGGGAAATCCGCAAGGGGAATCCGTGGGCCGGGCCTGGAGGCCCGGCCGCATGGCGAGAAAGCGCCCGGCGAAAGGGGTCAGTCGCCGTACAGCTTCTGGCGCATTTCGCGGCGTTCCTGGGCTTCCAGCGACAGCGTGGCGGTAGGACGCGCCAGCAGGCGCGCGATGCCTATGGGCTCGCCTGTTTCCTCGCACCAGCCGTATTCGCCGGAGTCGATCAAGGTAATAGACTGTTGCACTTTTTTCAGGAGCTTGCGCTCGCGGTCGCGAGTGCGCAGTTCCAGCGCGTGCTCTTCCTCGATCGTCGCCCGGTCGGCCGGATCCGGCACGAACTGCGTTTCGCGCAGGTTCTCGGTGGTGGCGTCGGCATTGTTCAGGATTTCCTGTTCAAGCTCTTTCAGTCGGTTCCTGAAAAAAGCGAGCTGATCCTGATTCATGTAGTCGGATTCAGGCATTGCCAACAACTCTTTCTCTGTCAGCAAACGCGGCTGGTTTTTTGCGGCGGCTGATTTGCTTGCCATGATGTGTCCTCTTTTTGTAGTGTTGGTGCTTGGGGCCCGTACCGCTGTCAACGTTGTTGCGATGGGCCCGCTATCAGACCAAGCATTGTTCCAGACCCCTGGTGAATATCTCCTGGGGAAGTTTACGGCCTATGAACACCATTTTGGTATTAGGCTTTTCGCCGGATAGCCACGGTTTTCCAGGTTCGGCGCCCATCATCATGTGGACGCCCTGGAACAGCATGCGGCGGTTGATTCCTTTTAAATACAGTATGCCTTTGTAGCGGAGCAGGTCGGGGCCGTACACCTGGACGATGCCGCCCAGGAATTCTTCGAGCCGCTCCGGGTCGAAGGCTTTGTTCGAGCGGAACACGAAAGCGCCGATTTCATCGTCGTGATGCGCATGATGATGATCGTGATGGTGTCCGCAATGGGCTCCGCATTCGCCTTCGTGGTCATGATCATGATCATGGTCGTGGCCATGGTCATGGCCGTGGTCGTGCGCGGCGTCGGGGTGTTCATCGGCCAGGAAGTCCGGGTCGATGTCCAGTATGGTGTTCAGGTTGAAGCCGCTGATGTCCAGCAGCGATTTCAGGTCGGTTTCGCCGAAATTGACCGGTGTTATCGATGCGCGCGGGTTGATGCGCACGATGCGCGCGCGCAGCGCCTGGTAGTCCGCTTCGTTGACCAGGTCTTTCTTGGAAATGAGGATCCGGTCGGCGAAGCCGATCTGCTTCTGCGATTCTTCCTGCTTGTCCAGCGTTTCCATGCCGTGCTTGGCGTCGACCACGGTGATCACGGCGTCCAGCCGGTAGTAGTCGGCGATCTCGTCGTCCATGAAGAAAGTCTGGCAGACGGGACCGGGATTGGCCATGCCGGTGGTCTCGATGATGACGCGTTCGAAATTCAACTGACCGGCCTGGCGCTTGACGCGCAGCTCGTTGAGCGTGCGCATGAGATCGCCGCGCACCGTGCAGCATACGCAGCCGTTGCTCAGTTCGACGATTTCCTCTTCGCTGTCTTGCACCAGCAGGTCGTTGTCGATGCTTTCCGGCCCGAATTCGTTTTCGATGACGGCAATGCGGCGCCCGTGATACTCGGTCAGAATGCGCTTGAGCAGGGTGGTTTTTCCTGCGCCAAGAAAACCTGTAAGTATGGTTACCGGAACCATTTTTCCGGTGTCAATAGCGGCTTTCATCGTGTGCCTCGCAAGCACGGCCCGAACACCTGTACCGCCGGCGTGTCAGCAAGCGGCTATATCATGGATTCGTACCGCGCAAAAAAACTCAACGTGCGATTACATCACAGCATACGCTTTAGAGCAAACATGCGCTGGATATGTGTATTAATGCGCGTGCGGGCTGCATCTCCTGCATAGCGCACGCAGCTCTGTTTCGTGGTCGGAGAGCTCGAAACCCGCGTCGGCCACCTTGCGGGCCAGCTGGCGGCTGAGGCCGGGGTCGCTCAGTTCGGCCACGGCGCCGCACTGTGTGCACACCACCAGCAGGTCGTGCGGCTCGCCGGCCGCGTCCATGCAGGCCGTCCAGGCGTTGATGGCGTCCAGCCTGTGAACCAGGCCTTCGTCCACCAGGAAATCCAGCGCCCGGTAGACGGTGGGGGGCGCCGCGCCGGGCTGAACGGCGCGAATCAGGTCCAGCAGTTCGTAGGCTTTGACGCTGCGATGCTCGGCCAGCAGGATTTCCAGGACCTTGCGGCGTATGGGGGTAAGCCGCTTGCCCCGTTGCACGCACAGCGATTCGGCGGTGCGCAACTGTGCTGCGAGGGCAGCCGGCTGTGTCGAATGTTTGGCTGGCATGGCTCTGCTCTATGTGTAAAAAGGAGGCGTTTGCGGCGACAGTGTAGTACGGCCGAAGCGGCTCCGCGCGGCAAAATCCCCGGCTATGTTATAACATAACGGCCAGGCGGACAGGCGATTCGCCGCCATTCATCCCGATTTTCACTTTCATGCACCGTTCTCCTTCCACGACTTCCCGGGGGCCCCGAACTTATCGCGGCTCGGCTTTGCTGGCTTCATGCATCCGGCGCATGGCCTATATGCTGCTGGCCATCGCTTTTCTGTGGTGCCTGACGGCCTGGGCCTTGCAGTGGTGGTAGGGGCGGCCATGGCAAGCACGGTCATCGAACTGGATCAGGTATCGCTGGGCTGGCGGGACCGCGTGGCGGTGCGCGACGTGTCGGGCGTGTTTGCGCGGGGCTCGCTCACCGCGATCGTGGGGCCCAACGGGGCCGGCAAATCGACCCTGGTCAAAGGCATCATGGGCCTGGTCAGCCCGTTGCGCGGCCAGATACGCCTGGCGGACGATGCCCGTACGCAAATTGCCTGTCTGCCGCAATTGGGCGAGCTGGACCGCAGCTTTCCCATCACTGTCTACGATCTGGTCGCCATGGGCGCATGGCGGCGCGTGGGCGCATGGAAGCATTTCGACGCGGCCGAGCGCGAGCGCGTGCAGTCGGCGCTCGATGTCGTGGGCCTGGCCGATTTCGGATCGCGCATCATCGGCACCTTGTCCGGCGGCCAGCTGCAGCGCGCGCTCTTCGCCCGCCTGCTGCTGCATGATGCGGCCACCCTGCTGCTGGACGAGCCTTTCGCGGCCGTGGACCGGCACACGACGGACGATCTGATGGCCTTGCTGCACCGATGGCATGACGAGGGGCGCACGGTCATTGCCGTGCTGCACGATCTGGATATGGTGCGGGCCCATTTCCCGCAGGCCTTGCTGATGGCGGGGCAGGCGGTGGCCTGGGGACCGACCGAAACGGTGCTGACGCCGGAGAACCTGCATCTGGCACGCCATTTGTGCGCGGGAGACTACTTGTGATGTGGCTGATAGACTGGCTGTTCGGCCCCTTCATCGACTACGGCTTCATGCGCCGCGCATTGGCGGGCTCTTTGGCGCTGGCATTCGCGGCGGGGCCCCTGGGCGTTTTCCTGGTGCTGCGCCGCATGAGCCTGATGGGCGACGCCATGGCCCACGCCATTTTGCCCGGCGTGGCGGTGGGCTTCCTGACCGCGGGATTGTCCCTGGGCGCCATGACGCTGGGGGGCATGGTCACCGGCCTGGTGGTGGCCATGCTGGCCGGCACCGTGGCGCGCTTGACCCCGCAGCGCGAGGATGCAAGCTTTGCCGCCTTTTATCTGGTTTCCCTTGGCCTGGGCGTGCTGCTGGTGTCCCTGCGGGGTTCCAATATGGATCTGATCCACGTCCTGTTCGGCACGGTGCTGGGCCTTGATGATGCGGCGCTGTTGCTGGTGACCTCCGCGTCCAGCGTGACCTTGCTGGTGCTTGCCCTGATCTTCCGGCCCCTGGTGCTGGAGTGCCTGGATCCCCTTTTCCTGCGCAGCCATGGATCGGCGGGCACCTTCATCCACATGGTCTTCCTGGTGCTGCTGGTGATGACGCTGGTTGCCGGCTTCCAGGTGTTGGGCACGCTGATGGTGGTGGGCATCATGATGCTGCCGGCGACCGCCGCGCGTTTCTGGGCGGGCTCCGCCGGCCGCCAGATGGCGCTGGCGGCCGCGCTGGGGGCCGTGGCCTCGTATGCGGGCCTGCTGCTTTCGTACTACGCCAATGTTCCGGCTTCACCGGCGATTATTCTTTCGGCAGGATGCATCTATTTCCTGTCGATTTTCTTCGGCCCCCTGGGCGGGCTGCTGCAAGCCGCGCGCCAGGCGCGCGCAAGGCGCCAGCGCCTGTCCCGCATTTCGGAGCAACTTTAATGGTCCACGCCAATACAGCTTATGGTTCCTCCATGACGCGCCGAACAGTACTCGGGGCGCTGGCGGGCCTTGCGCTGGCCGCCGCGATATCCCCGGCATCGGCGGCCCGCGGGCCGGCGTCCGGTGCGCCGCTCAAGGTCGTCGCCAGCTTTTCCATCCTGGGCGACATGGTCCGGGAGATCGGCGGGGAGAATGTGGCATTGACCACTCTGGTTGGAGCGAACGGCGATGTGCATTCCTTTGAACCGTCGCCCCAGGACGCGAAAGCGTTGTCCCAGGCCGAGGTATTGGTGCTGAACGGGCTGGACTTCGAAGGCTGGCTTCCTCGACTGGTGCAGTCATCGGGCTTCAAGGGTCGCCAGATCCTGGCATCCAAAGGCATCGCCGTGCGCCGCTTGAGCGCCGACGAGGTGGCGGGCGGCGACAGCCATGGGCGCGACCGCGACGGTCATGACCATGATGACCCGGGGCACGGCCATCACCATGCCGTTGGCGATGTCGACCCCCATGCCTGGCAGGACCTGCGCAACGGGAAGATCTATGCCCAGAACATCGCCGACGGGCTGGCGCAGGCCGATCCCCCGCGCGGCGGCTATTACAAGATGCGGGCGAAGCTGTATATCGACAAAATGAGCAAGCTCGATGCGGAAATCAGGAGCGCGCTGGCCGATATACCGGCGAACCGGCGCGTGGTGATTACCTCGCACGATGCGTTCGGCTATTTTGCGCAGGCCTATGGCATACGCTTCATCGCGGTGGCGGGCCTGTCCAGCGAAGCCGAGCCGTCGGCCAGCGAACTGGCCGCCATCGTCGATCGGGCCAGGAAGGAGCATGTGGCCGGCGTCTTCATCGAAAGCGGCACCAACTCCAGGCTGGTCAAGCAGCTGGCGCGCGAGACGGGGATAAAGATGGGCGGCACGCTGTATTCTGACGCGCTGGCGCCGGCCGATGCGCCGGCCGCAAGCTATCTGGGCATGTTCAGCTGGAACGCGGGCCGGCTTATCTATGTGCTGACACGCTGAGCGCTGGCGGTGATCCGGCATCGGCCGGCTTTCATGGCGCCTTGGGCCGCGTCCGGGCGTCAGCGTTTCCTGCCCGCGCGGGGATGCGCCTGGTCGTAGACCTGGGCCAGGTGCTGGAAGTCCAGGCGGGTATAGATCTGCGTAGTCGAGATGTTGGCATGGCCCAGCATTTCCTGCACCGCCCGCAGGTCCTGGGCCGATTGCAGCATGTGGCTGGCGAAGCTGTGCCGCAGGCTGTGCGGGTGCACATGCACCGGCAATCCCGCCAGTGTCGCCAGCTTGTCCAGCTGAAGCTGGACCACCCTGGGTGAAATCCGCTTCCCGCGCGCGCCCAGGAACAGGGCGCAACGGGCGTCCATGCCGGCCGACGGATCCAGCAGGCTGTCGCGCACATCCAGCCACCGCTCGATGGCGGCGATGGCTTGCGCGCCCAGCGGCACGTTGCGGGTTTTGCCGCCTTTGCCCTTGACGATGGCTTCATGCTCCTGCAGCTGCACCCAGCTTTGCGACTCGTACGATTCCTGGCGGGCATAGCGCCAGTCCAGGCTGACCAGTTCGGCCAGGCGCAGGCCGCTGGAGTACAGGATCTCGAACATGGCCTGGTCGCGGCATTCGATCGGGGTTTCAGGCGCCGGCAGGCCGGGCCTGTCCAGCAGGACCTGGGCCTGTTCCACGGACAGGGCCTTGGGCAGGCTGCGGGGGGCCTTGGGCGCGCGCACGCCCGCCGCGGGATTGGCTTCCATGCCGGCGCCCGGTGCCCACCATTGATAGAAGCCGCGCCAGGCGGCCAGGGCCCGGGCCAGGCTGCGCGGCTTCAGTCCTTGTCCGTGCAGGCGGGCGATGGCCTGGCGGATGTGGCTTTCAGTGTAGTGTTCGAGCGCGGTGCCGGCGTGGCACTGGATCAGGTGGCGCAGGTCCTGGCGATAGCCCGCCAGGGTATGTTCCGAGTAGCGCCGGTTGGCCCGTAGATGGGCAAGCCATTGCTCCATGGGATTGGGCAAGGCATGCATGCTGAACCCCTATGCGTAGTCGTCCTGGTCGGGCGAGCCGCGCAGCCGCGACAGGCTGGCGCTGGCCAGCTGGTTTATGGTGTCCAGAAAGGCCGTGCCCATGTCGGGGGTGAAGCGCTCGGCTTCGTCCGAGCCCAGGACCAGCAGGCCGATGGGCTCGCTGCTGCCTGGGGGCCGCAGGCCGATGATGGCCAGGGATGCGGGAGCCGTGCCCAGCCAGCCAGCGGCCTCCTGGTCGCGCAAAGGACCGCAATACGGCTTGACCAGCTCGCGCGCATAGGCCCTGATCGATTCGGTCACGTCTTCGTTGAACTCGCTGCCGGTCAGCCGGGGCAGGTCCCAGACCCGCAAGGCGATGGTGGGCAGGTCGAACAAGTCGCCCAGGCTGCGCACGATATGCGCCGGAATCTGGCTGGCGTCGTCCTCGGCCAGCATGCGGCAGCACCAGTCGTTCAGGGTCTTGCTGATTTTTTCGTTGCCGCTGGCATTGTGGACCAGGCCGGACAACTGCCATTCCAGGTCCTTGGCGCGCGCGCGCAAGGTCATGATCTGCCGTTCGCCCAGGGATATGGCGCGCGTTTCGTTGGGGTGGGGCACGCGCAGGTTGGCGAACAGTTCGGCATGCTCCTGGAAGAAGGCCGGGTGGGTTTGCAGGAAATGCGCGACGTCGTCGGCGGAAAGGCTGTCTTCGGTCATGGCGTCAGTGCATCCTTGTTGGTGAGTTGTTCTGTCAAAGCGTCGATGTCGACTTGGCCGGAAAACACGGTGGCGGCGGGGCCGCTCATGCGCAGGCCGCCCTGGTCGTCCCAGGCCACGGTCAGCCGCCCGCCGCGGGTATGGACCTGCACGGGGCTGTCCAGCAGGCCGCGCCGTATGCCGGCGACCACGGCGGCGCAGGCGCCGGTTCCGCAGGCCAGGGTTTCGCCGGCCCCGCGTTCGTAGACGCGCAAATTGATGGCATGCCGATCGAGCACTTGCATGAAGCCGGCGTTGACGCGCTGCGCGAAACGCGGATGCGACTCGATCAGCGGCCCGGCCGTCCCGACGGGCGCCGTGTCGGTATCGGCCACCACCTGCACCGCATGGGGATTGGAAATGGCCACCAGGGACAGCACGGCATCCCCATGGCCCGGCAGGGGCAGGGTCCATACGGTGTCGCCGCCGCAGGGCGCCGATTGCAGGTCCCGGGTGTCGAAGGCAAGCGCCTCGGGTTCGAAGCGGGTCTGGCCCATTTCGACCGACACGCCGTCGGCGCCGGAGTTGTCGAGCGTGATGAGCCCGGTGCTGATCTCGGCGCGCAGCGGATTGCGCCGCGACAGGCCCTGCTCGTGGACGAAGCGCACGAAGCAGCGCGCGCCATTGCCGCAATGCTCGACTTCGCCGCCATCGGCGTTGAAGATGCGATAGCGGAAATCGGCCTCGGGATGGGCCGGGTTTTCGACCAGCAGGATCTGGTCGGCGCCCACGCCGAAATGGCGGTCCGCCAGCGCTCGCGCCCGGTCGGGCGTCATTTCGATGGATTGGCGCACGCCGTCCAGCACCACGAAATCGTTGCCGGCGCCGTGCATTTTTACGAAGTTCCAGATCATGGTGGCAATTATCCCGGATTAGCGCCGGTTTGTCCGCAGCGGTCAATAAAAGCGGGCCTGGCCTTCGGGGCGCGTCTTGAACCGGCGGTGCACCCAGTAATACTGGGGCGGATCCGCCCTGACCCAGTCTTCGATCAAGCGGTTCAGGCGGGCCGTGGCGTCTTCCGCCGTTTGCTCCCCGGGGAAGTCGTCGAGCGGGGGCAGGACGTCCACGTGGTAGCGTCCGGTCTCGGCATCGAGCCGGCTGATGATGGGCACCACCGCGGCGTCCCACGTCCTGGCTATCTGGGCCGTGGTCAGCAGCGTGGCCGCCGGCACGCCGAAGAAGGGCAGGAAGGCGGCGCCCGCCCGACCGAAGTCCATGTCGGGCAGGTAGTACACCGGTATGCCGTTGCGCAGATGGCGTATCAGGCCACGTACGCCGTCATGGCGGCTGACCAGGTGCACCGTATTGAACCGCCCCCTGCCTTCGCGCACCATGGCGTCCACATCCGCATCGCTCTGGCGGGTATACATGGTGGCCGATTCCTTCAGAAACAGGGTCAGGCGCGTCGCGGCGGCGTCCAGGCCTATGAAGTGCGGCGCCAGCAGAATGATCCTGCGCCCGGCCTTGAGCAGTTCGTCCAGATGCTCCAGTCCCGTTATGGGCGTGGCCTGCTGTATGGCCGGCGCGGGCCCGAACCAGCATAGCCCCCGGTCCACCACCGACTGCGCCAGCAGATGGAAGTGGCGATGCAGCCATGCCTCGCGTTCTTCTTCCGGATGGTCGGGAAAGCACAAGGCCAGGTTGGTGCGCACGATGTGCGCGCGGGAGCGCATCAGGCGGGCCGCCAGCCAGCCCAGCACTCGTGCCCAGCGCTTGCGGGTCGTCGTGGTACTGCGGCCGAAATAAGCGAAGAGGGAGCGAAGCAGGGGAAGTTTGTTGAAGGTCATTGCGAGGCATCCCGCGGACGCGGCGGCGCGTCGGGAGGGATCTTGTAGCGGTTGTAGCTCCACAGGTACTGCTGCGGAAAGCGGCGGATCAGGGTTTCCATGGCGCTGTTGATGGAGGCGGCCAGGGCTTGCGGTTCGGCCGCCAGCGGCTCGGCCAGCCGCACATAGTGGATGCGCCAGCCCTGGCCGCCGGGCAGGCGTTCGCCGGCGGTAAGAATGACGGCAACGCCGGTCTGCAAGGCCAGCTTGGCGGCCAGCGTCATGGTATAGGCGGGTTTGCCGAAAAACGGCGCCCACACGCCGTCTCCGCTGCCAGGCACCTGGTCGGGCAGCATGCCCACGGCTTCCCCGCGTTTCAGGGCGCGGACGAATTCACGCACGCCCTGCAGCGTGGCCGGCACGGCCTTCAGGCCCGATGTATTGCGCGCCTGTTCCATGACGGGCTCGAGAAAGGCCTGGCGCGGCGGCCGGTACATGACGGTGATGGGGCCGTGCTGGATCAGATAGCGCGCCGTGATCTCGAAGCAGCCCAGGTGCGGCGTCAGGTACAGGATGCCCCGGCCTTCGGCCAGCGCCCGATGCACGACGGCGTCGTCGTCGCTGCGGGTCATGCGCAGGCATTCTTGGTTGCGCAGCCAGACTTTCGGGGTTTCCATGATCATTGCGCCGGTTTCGGCCGCCGAGCGCCGCGCGAACGCCGGGTCGGTGTAGCCCGCCTGCGCGGCATTGGCCCGCAAGCGCGTGCGATACCGGCCCGGCCAGGCATACACCAAGCGCCCCGCCGCGCGGCCCAGACCGTGAAGCAGGGACAGCGGCAAGCGGGCGAGCAAGCGGAACAAGACCAGAAGCATAAGTACAACAATAACCCTTGTGCGATAGCTGAAAATTAATGCGCTGGCGTATTTTCGCTTAAAATGAGGTTCATCGCTGAGTTAACCGACAACTTGCGGGGCGATGCCGGGCCGTTTTCAACAGCGGCCCGCAAATAATCCGCTAAAGCGTCGCGCCCTGATCACCACTGCTATGCAGACGTCCGAGGTGCAACGCGTACCGTTCAACCTCCATGCCGGGCAACCGGCTTCATATAGGACGTATCGCTGTGGCAAATAACGATTTCCTTTTCACTTCCGAATCCGTATCCGAAGGCCATCCCGACAAGGTCGCCGACCAGATATCGGACTCCATCCTCGACGCCATCTTCACGCAAGACCCCAACGCCCGCGTGGCGGCTGAAACCCTGTGCAATACGGGCCTGGTCGTGCTGGCCGGCGAGATCACCACGACCGCCAATGTGGATTACATCCAGGTGGCGCGCGACACCATCAAGCGCATCGGCTACGACAACACCGACTACGGCATCGACTACAAGGGCTGCGCGGTGCTGGTGGCCTACGACAAGCAGTCGCCCGACATCGCCCAGGGCGTGGACCGCAGCAGCGAAGAAATCCTGAACCAGGGCGCCGGCGACCAGGGCCTGATGTTCGGCTACGCCTGCGACGAAACCCCCGACCTGATGCCCGCCCCCATCTGGTACGCGCACCGCCTGGTGCAGCGCCAGAGCGAACTGCGCAAGGACGGCCGCCTGCCGTGGCTGCGCCCCGACGCCAAGTCGCAGGTTACCTTCCGCTATGTCGACGGCAAGCCCGCCGAGGTCGACACCGTGGTGCTGTCCACCCAGCATGCGCCCGAGATCTCGCAAAGCGACATCCGCGACGCCGTCATCGAGCACATCATCAAGCCCAGCTTCCCCGACGGCCTGCTTACGCCCAAGACCAAGTTCATGATCAATCCCACGGGTGTGTTCGTCATCGGCGGTCCCCAGGGCGATTGCGGCCTGACCGGACGCAAGATCATCGTCGACACCTACGGCGGCGCCTGCCCGCACGGCGGCGGCGCGTTCTCGGGCAAGGATCCCTCCAAGGTCGACCGTTCGGCCGCCTATGCCGCGCGCTACGTGGCCAAGAACGTCGTGGCCGCCGGCCTGGCGCGCCAGTGCCAGGTGCAGGTCAGCTATGCCATTGGCGTGGCCGAGCCCATCAACATCACGGTCTACACTGAAGGCACGGGCGTGATCCCCGACGAGCAGATCGCACGCCTGGTCCGCGAGCACTTCGACCTGCGCCCCAAGGGCATCATCAACATGCTCGACCTGCTGCGCCCCATCTACAGCAAGACCGCCGCCTACGGCCACTTCGGCCGCGCGGAACCCGAGTTCAGCTGGGAGGCCACCGACAAGGTGCAAGTCCTCAAGAAGGCCGCCTAGGGCGCCGTTGCGGTTCACCGGGGCCTTCGGGCCCCGATGTTTTTTCAAGGAGCTTCCATGTCCGATTCCAGTACGCCGTTCGACCCGGCCGCCGCGCCGGAAACCGAAGCGGGCATGGAAACCATCCAGGCGCGGCGCGATTCCGCGCACAGCCTGGACCCCAGCGATTCCCCCTGCGTCGCGGTGTGCTCCACCCTGTACGACGAGGTCTGCCGGGGCTGCGGGCGCACGGCCATGGAGGTGGCCAACTGGGTTTTCCTGGACGACGAGGAAAAGCGGCGGATCTGGCAGCGCATCAAGGCACAGGGATATCCGCGCCGCAATGGCTGATTTCCTGGCATGGGCCGGGCCAATTACGCTACAATCTAGCCTTCCTGAGGAGCGCTGCAACGGTGTCCTATCACCGCTAGGCTCAGGATCTTCTTTTGTTTCAACGGCGCTCATCGTTTCCTGTACAGGCGAAGATGAGCTCATGTCGCAAATTGCGATGCCGCATTGAACGCTCCGCGCTTCGGCTGGTACGGGCCAATTGGATGCCTACACCATGAATACTGTCGCCGAAGCCAACTTCACCGATTACAAGATTGCCGATATCGCCCTGGCGGGCTGGGGCCGCCGCGAGATCGCGATTGCCGAAACCGAAATGCCCGGCCTGATGGCCACGCGCGAAGAATACGCCGCCTCGCAGCCGCTCAAGGGCGCGCGCATCGCCGGCAGCCTGCACATGACGATCCAGACCGCTGTGCTCATCGAGACGCTGAAGGCGCTGGGCGCCGAAGTGCGCTGGGCCTCGTGCAACATCTTCTCCACTCAAGACCATGCCGCCGCCGCCATCGCCGCCAGCGGCACCGCCGTTTTCGCCATCAAGGGCGAAACGCTGGAAGACTACTGGAACTACACGCACCAGATCTTCGAATGGCCCAATGGCCAGCACGCCAACATGATCCTGGACGACGGCGGCGACGCCACCACCTTGCTGCACCTGGGCACCAAGGCCGAATCCGATATTTCCGTGCTGGACAAACCCGGCAGCGAGGAAGAGCGCGTGCTGTTCGCCTCGATCAAGGCCCAGTTGGCGCGCGATCCCAAGTGGTATTCGACGCGCCTGGCGCAGGTCAAGGGCGTGACCGAGGAAACCACGACGGGCGTGCATCGCCTGTATCAGATGTCCAAGAAGGGCGAGCTGGCCTTCCCGGCCATCAACGTCAACGATTCCGTCACCAAGTCCAAGTTCGACAACCTTTACGGTTGCCGCGAGTCGCTGGTCGACGGCATCAAGCGCGCCACCGATGTCATGGTCGCCGGCAAGATCGCCGTGGTCTGCGGCTTCGGCGACGTGGGCAAGGGTTGCGCCCAGGCGCTGGCCGCCCTGCGCGCCCAGGTGTGGGTCACCGAAGTCGATCCCATCTGCGCCCTGCAAGCCTCCATGGAAGGCTACAGGGTCGTGACCCTGGACGAAGCCGCCGACAAGGCCGATATTTTCGTGACCGCCACCGGCAACTACCATGTGATCACGCGCGACCATATGGATCGCATGAAGGACCAAGCCATTGTTTGCAACATCGGTCACTTCGACAACGAAATCGACGTGGCTTCCGTCGAGGGCCTGGAGTGGGAAGAAATCAAGCCGCAGGTTGACCACATCATTTTCCCCGACGGCAAGCGCATCATCCTGCTGGCCAAGGGCCGCCTGGTCAACCTGGGCTGCGCCACGGGTCACCCTTCGTTCGTGATGTCGGCCTCGTTCACCAACCAGACGATCGCGCAGATCGAACTGTTCACGCGCGGCCAGGCCTACGACAAGGGCCGCGTCTATGTGCTGCCCAAGCATCTGGACGAAAAAGTGGCGCGCCTGCACCTGAAGAAGCTGGGCGTGCAACTGACCGAGCTGCGCCAGGATCAGGCTGACTACATCAATGTGCCGGTGGCCGGGCCTTACAAGCCTGATCACTACCGCTACTAAGCGGGCATTGTGGCAGGCAAGTACGCCGCCGGGGCGCCGCCCCGGCGATTCAAGCAGGACTTATCGAAGGAGTGCTGGTCATGGAAATCATTCTTGTCTGGATATTGAACGCCGTTGCGCTGTTGATCGTGGCCTACATCTTGCCGGGCATCACGGTTGCATCCTTCGGTTCGGCCCTGATCGCCGCACTGGTGCTGGGCTTGTTGAACACGCTGGTCAAGCCGGTCCTTATCCTGCTGACCCTGCCCATCACCATCGTGACGCTGGGCCTGTTCCTGCTGGTGCTCAATGCGCTGGTCTTCTGGTTCGCGGGCTCGGTGCTCAAGGGCTTCCAGGTCAATGGCTTCTGGTGGGCGCTGCTGGGCGCTTTCGTCTACAGCATTGTGTCGGGTCTTTTATCCAGGTTGTTGGTTTCATGAGCAGTAGCAAGCAGGCTATAAGTTTGGAATTTTTCCCGCCGCGCGATATCGCGGCGCAGGAAAAGCTGGTACGGTCGGCCAAGCAGTTGCTGGCCCTGCATCCGGCCTATGTCAGCGTTACGTTCGGCGCGGGCGGTTCGACGCGGTCGGGCACGGCCGATACGGTGCGCCTGATGCAGAACCTGGGGTGCGATGCGGCGCCGCACTTGTCGTGCATAGGCGCGACGCGGGCGGTGCTGGGCGATATCCTTGATTCATACCGCGAGCTGGGCATCAGGCGCATCGTGGCGCTGCGCGGCGACCTGCCGTCCGGCATGGGCGGCGATGCGGGCGAGCTTCACTACGCCAGCCAGCTGGTGGAGTTCATACGGCAGCACAGCGGGGACTGGTTCCACATCGAGGTGGCGGCCTATCCCGAGGTGCATCCGCAGGCGGCAAGCGCGGCGTCGGACCTGGATCATTTCATCGAGAAGGTGAAGGCGGGGGCCGACAGCGCGATCACGCAGTATTTTTTCAATGCGGATGCCTACCATGATTTCGTGGAGCGGGTGCGCGCCAGGGGCGTGGACATCCCCATCGTTCCTGGGATCATGCCGATCACGAATTATTCGCAGCTGGCGCGGTTTTCCAATATGTGCGGGGCGGAGATTCCGCGCTGGATGCGTTTGCGGCTGGCGGATTTCGGCGATGACAAGGCGTCGATCAAGGAGTTTGGCGTGGATGTGATTTCCAGGCTGTCGCAGGATCTGCTGGACAGCGGGGCGCCGGGGCTGCATTTCTATACGCTGAATAATGCCGAAGTGACGATGGCGATCTGGAAGCAGTTGCGGTTGGCTTGAGGGCGCCGCTGCTTTAAAACCTGCGATCGTTACATATATTGCTGCTTGTAGACTCTGATGTCCATTTCAAGGCGGTAACCGCCGCAGCTTTGGAAGGCGGGAGGCCTTAGCGCGGTAGTTTCCTCGCTTTAAATGCGCAGTCGGTTGGGTGGGGCGGGGCACCGGCACGGCGTGCTTGTTTCCGCGTCTGCCTCGTCCAGGCGGGCGGCGGACGAACTCCCTGCGCGTCACTGCGTGCCGCTCTGGTCAGACAGCGTCCGCCGACATCCCCCGCCTTCCCTTCGTCAGCACGCGGCGCACGCCTACCGCCGGCGCCCCGCCCCACCCAGCCGTCCGCTCCGTAAGGGGCTGATGGCGGGCGGCTCAGCTGATTACAGGCGCCGGAACGGCCCAACCCTTGTCGGTCAGGATGGCATCCAGGCGGACGTCGTGGGGAGCGGGGGCGTGGGCCAGGCCGGCCGCGGCCAGGTCGCCGGTGGCCCAGGCGATGCCGATGGTGGTGAAGCTGTGGCCCTGGGACTTCAACGAGGCCAAAGTACGGTCGTAGTAGCCCTTGCCGTAGCCGATGCGGTCGCCCTGGCGGGTGTAGCCCAGGGTGGGCACCAGGACAATGTCGGGCGGGGGGGCTGCTTCACCCACGGGTTCCTGTATGCCGTAGGCGCCTTCCTGCATGGGCGCGCCGGGCGTCCATAATCTGAATTGCAACGGAGCATCGTCCGCGGTGACGACGGGCAGGGATACGCGGTATCCTTCTTCTTCGACCCATTGCTGCAGCAATGGCTGCAACGATGGCTCTTCGCCGGTGGACCAGAAAGCGGCGATGTTCTGGGGAACGGGCTTGCCGGCTTCGCTCAGCCGGGTCCGGCTGGTGGCCAGCCAGGTGAATAGCCGGCCCCTGATCAGCAGCGCTCCCCGATTGCGATCGACGGGATTCTGGGCGGCGCGCAACTGCTTGAGTCTTGTCCGTAGAGGGACTGCGTTATGCTCTGTGTTGTTATTCATGGGGCGGTGTTAAGTGGGATCAAATCACGATGTTAACCAATAGCCAACGGTATCAGAAAACCCGGAACGTGTCCGGCATGCTGCGATCCCATCGCTTGCGCGCGGGCCTGTGGCTTGCGTTGTCGGTGGGGTTGGTGGGATGTGCGGGTGCGGAGCGGCCGGCCAACCCGGCCGGCGCCGATCTGCGTCAGTCGCTTGTGCCTCTGGATACGGCCGGTGCGATGCAGGTGGCGGCCCTGGCGGGCGCCACGCCCGCTCCGCCGCAGTCGGCGTCGGGCACCATTACCCTGGTCACGCCGCCGCAGTCCCGCCAGGCGGTGGTTCGGGCGCGTGAGGCGATGCAGAAAAAGCAGTGGGCCATGCTTGAGACGCTGGTTCCCATTGCCAAGTCGGATCCGGTGCTGGGCACGTATGCCGAGTACTGGATGCTGCGCCAGAAACTGCAGGACAGCACGCAGCCCGTGCCGGATCAGGAAATGCAGCGGTTCATGCAGGCGCATCCCGATGGCTACCTGGCCGACCGCCTTCGGGGCGACTGGCTGGTGGCGGCGACGCGCGCCGGCAACTACGCACTGGCGGCGCGGCTGGGACCGCTGGTCAACAGCAATTCGCAGGAAACGTGCTCGCTGCTGCTGGCGCAGCACATGACGGGCCAGCGCATCAAGGCCGCCCAGGCGATCGAGGCATTCGAACCCAACCGGGCATGCTGGAGCATGCTGGACGAATTCGAGGACAGCAAGGTCGTGGGCTGGAAGGAATTGGAGCCCCTGCTGCGAGCCACGCTTGAAACCAGCAAGACCGGCAATGCGCAGCGCTTGGCGGCCATCATGTTCGACGCCGGCGACATGGTGCAGTATGCGGCGCTGATGAAGAATCCGAAGAAGTGGCTGGCCGGCCGCAAGCCGCCCAAGTCGCGAACCGATACCGAGCTGGTCACCATCGCCCTGTCGCGCCTGGCCTACGGCTCGGAGCGCGAGCAGAACGCCGCCTACATCGAGCGCGAATGGTCCAAGGCCATACCGAAATCCAATCTGCAATGGGTCTGGAGCCAGTTCGGACTGGTGGCGGCCCTGAATGTGGAACTGAACGCCGTCGACTGGTACCGCCGTTCGGGCAACGCGCGCCTGACCGATTACAACCATGCCTGGCAGGTGCGATCCGAATTGCGCCAGCCCAGCATCGACTGGAATTGGGTGGCCCAGGCCATACGGCGCATGTCGGCCCAGCAGGCGGCCGAGCCGGTCTGGATGTACTGGTATGGACGGGCCTTGCGTGCCCAGGGCAACCAGGAAGCCGCGACGAAGTACTTCCAGTCGATTGCCGGCGAACTCAATTTCTATGGGCAACTGGCCAGCGAAGAGCTGGGCCGGACGCTGTCGATTCCGCAGCCGCCCGCGCCGGTCACGGCCGGTGAACTGCAGCAGGCCCGCGGAAATCCGGGCTTGCAGCGTGCCATCGCCTTGTTCGACCTGGGCTGGCGGCCCGAGGCGGTGCCGGAATGGAACTACACCCTGCGCGGCATGACCGACCGGCAGCTGCTGGCGGCGGCCGAACTGGCCCGGCAGGAGCACATCTACGACAGGGTGGTCAACACGTCGCTGCAGACCCAGAAGGAAGTCGATTTTTCGCAGCGCTTCATTGCGCCGTTCGAGGGGCGTGTAACCGAGAAGGCGCGCCAGATCAACCTGGATCCCGCCTGGGTCTATGGGCTTATCCGCCAGGAATCGCGCTTCATCACCGACGCCCGCTCCAGGGTGGGCGCGTCGGGCCTGATGCAGTTGATGCCTGCCACGGCGCGCTGGGTTGCCCGGAAGATAGGCATGAAGGATTTCACCCCGTCGTCGGTCAACGACTTCGATACCAATACGGTGTTGGGCACGAATTACCTGAGCATGGTGCTGAACGACCTGAACGGGTCGCAGGTGCTGGCCACGGCCGGCTATAACGCGGGGCCGCGGCGGCCGGTGCAGTGGCGATCCAAGTTGGCGGGGCCGGTGGAAGGCGCCATCTTCGCGGAGACCATACCGTTCACGGAAACACGGCTGTATGTGAAGAACGTCATGTCCAATGCAACCTATTACGCCATGATGTTCTCGGGCAAGCCGCAGTCCCTGAAGCAGCGCCTGGGCACGGTATCGCCCTCTCCCAACAAAAAGGTCGACCTGCCTTGACGGCGCCGGGCAAGGCGGGCGGCCCGGATCCCGCCACCGCGGGGCTGGAGGTCTACATCGTGGGAGGCGCCGTGCGCGATGCCCTGCTGGGTTTGCCCGCCGGGGATCGCGACTGGGTGGTGGTGGGCGCCACGCCCCACGACATGGCCGAGCGCGGCTTCGTTCCGGTGGGCGGCGATTTCCCCGTTTTCCTGCATCCGCGCAGCAAGGAAGAATACGCACTGGCCCGCACCGAGCGTAAATCGGGCAGGGGCTACAAGGGCTTTACCTTCTATACCGGCACCGACGTCAAGCTGGAAGACGATTTGCGACGCCGCGACCTGACCATCAATGCCATCGCCCAGGCGCCCGACGGCAGCCTGGTCGACCCTCTGGATGGGCAATCGGACATCCGGCGCCGGGTGCTGCGGCATGTGGGACAGGCCTTTGTTGAAGACCCCGTGCGGCTGCTCAGGCTGGCGCGGTTTGCCGCCCGTTTCCATGATTTCTCGATTGCGCCCGAAACCCTGGCTTTGGCCCGCCGCCTGGTGGACGAGGGCGAGGTCGACGCGCTGGTGCCCGAGCGCGTATGGCGCGAAGTCGCCAAAGGGTTGATGAGCGATCACCCCGGACGCCTGTTCCAGGTGCTTGAGGCGGCGGGCGCGCTGTCCCGCGTTCTGCCGGGGTTGGTGTTCGACGATGAAAAGACCACGGCCGAACTGGCTTGCGCAGCCCGCAAGGGCCTGGGGCTGCCGGCCCGCTTCGCCCTGGCGTGCCGGCTGTCCGGTGATCCCGCAAGCATAGGCAAGCATGTCCGTGCGCCCGGCGATTGCCAGGACTATGCCAGGCTTCTACCCATGGTGCTGGCGGCCGTCGGCGACGATGGCCGCGGGTGTTCCGCCGGTATCCCGGATGCGCCAGGCCTGAAAGAGGGCGATGGGTTTGAGGCAGGTGGCCGGCAGGCGCAATGGCTGGGCCTGATGGAACGCTGCGATGCCTTGCGCAAGCCCGACCGCTACCTGGATCTGCTTGCCGCCGCGTCCTGCGCCACAGCGGTGGACCAGCAGGCCTGGAGGGCTCGCCTGGCCGCCATTCGTGCCGTCGATGCGGGCGCAATCGCCAAGACGCTGCAAGGCCGGCCGGCGGATATCAAGCAGGCCGTGCACGAGGCCCGACTGGCGGCTTTGCTGGATGCCTCTTGAGCCTGCCGGGGCTTGTTCGGCAAGGCTTGAAAAGCGCGCGAAGCACGCTTACAGGCGATCGCGCCGGTCGCTGCGGCTGAACCCGGCCAAGGGTTCGTCCAGCCCGCGCCCGATGGCCAGCACCTTGAACAGTTCGCCCATTTCCGCCTCGGATATCAGCTTCTGGATGGCTGCCATATCGTTGGCGCGGGACGCCGCAGAGGCGGCATCCCGCAAGCCCGCCTGCGGCCCGGCGCCCTCTGATGAGGCCAGGGCCTCCGCCAGCCCGGCGTTCATCAGGAAACGCGCCTGCGAGGTGTAGCCCAGCACGTCCAGGCCGCCTTCCAGGGCGGCGTCGGCCATGGCGGTGAAATCGACGTGCGCGGTAATGTCCTGCAATCCCGCGTAGATCAGGGGCTGGCTGTGCGCATGGTGGCGGAAGTGGCACATCAGCGTGCCTTCATTGCGCTGCGGGTGATAGTACTCGCGCTGCGGAAAACCATAGTCGATCAGCAAAGCGGCGCCGCGTTGCAACCACACGCCCATCTGGGCGATCCAGGCTTCGGCCCGCAGGTTAATTTCGGATTGATAGCCGGGCAGGGGCGGCATGCGCTCCGCCATGGCCTGCTGCAGGACCGAAGAGGCGGGCCGTTCGACCAGCTGAAAAGGCGCGGCGCGGGCGGGTCCGCTTTGCGCCATGCCCGCCGTGGCGTTCTCACGCGCTACCCCCGATTCGGCCGGGCTCACACCTATCTCCATCAGCTTGCCGTTCTCGTCCCATCGAAAAAGTGTCGCAGGCATGGCGTCCAGCACTTCGTTGGCCAGCACGCAGCCCGAGAATGTTTCCGGCAGTGCCGACAGCCATTGCACCCTGGCGTCCAGGGGCGCCAGTCTTGCCTGCTGGCGCGCCCGCAGCTCGGCGGATACTTCAAGTATCTGATACTCGGGCTCTATGCCCAGCCGCCGCAAGGCGGGTATGACGGCTGCCGCCAAGGCGCCCGAACCGGCGCCGAATTCCAGTACGGTGGTGGAACCCGAATCCTGCAGCACCTGGGCGACTTGATTGGCCAGGACTTGGCCGAACAGAGGCGTAAGCTCGGGCGCTGTGGCGAAGTCGCCGATGGGCAGGTCGCCGCCGAATTTGACGCTGCCCGCCGCGTAGTAACCCAGGCCCGGCGCATAGAGCGCCAGATCCATCCATTGTTCGAACGGCATGAAGCCGGTTCCCGTGGCGTGGATCTGCTGAAGCAGGTAATTCTCTACCGCCTGCCGGTGCCGTTCAGAATCAGCATCCAGCGCGGGCAATCCGGCTGGCACGATGGAAGCGTTGTTCATTGGCGTTTCTTTTTGCCCAGGACATATAGCGCGTGGCACATGGCGGCCAGGAAAGCCGCCAGCAATGCCGCCATGCCTGCAACAAGATAGTTGTCGAAGACGATCCATAGCGGGATGGAGAGCAGGAAGGCCAGCAGCAAGGGCTTGCGGACAAGTTGTTTCATTCCGCTATTGTAGCGAGCCAACCGTTTGCCGCCGACCGGCGCCACCGAACGGAAAAAAGCTCCACAGCGATAAGCCGTGGAGCTTTTCAGGTAAAGCCGTCAGTGAGTCCAAGCCGCCTTAGGGGCGACCAGGCCGCCCCGGCTGCTTAGCCGGCGAAGTCGCCGCGCCGGGCTGCGCTTTTGCCGCGGGTCGAGGTCGGCTTTCCGGCGAAACCAGGGCGTGCCGTGGGACGAGTGGCCGGCTTGCCGCCGCCCTTGTGGGAGAACTCGGGACGCGCGCTGCGAGGCGGGCGGTCGCCGAATGCGGGGCGATCGCCGCCGAATGCCGGGCGTTCGCTGCGCGCCGGACGGTCGCTGAAGGCAGGCTTGTCGCCGCGGCCCTTGTAGCCGCCGCTGCGCTCTTCGCCGCCAAAGCTCTTGCGGCTGTCGCCGTTGCGGTCATAGGACGGACGACCCTCGTAGGCGGGGCGGTCGCCGCTGCGTGCGGGACGGCCTTCATAGGAGGGCTTATCGCCGAAACGGGGCTTGCCTTCATAGCCAGGCTTGTCGCCAAAACGCGGCTTGCCTTCGTACCCGGGCCTGTCGCCATAAGGGGCGCGGTCGGCGCCGGGTTTGCGGCCGTAACCGGGTTTGCCGCCGCCAAAGCCGCCGCGCGGGCCGAAGCCTTTGCCGCCAGGCTTGCGATCGGTATAGGTGGGGCGCACTGTCTTCTTGGGCTCCAGGCCTTCGATGACTTCGGACGGAATGGGCTGGCCGATATAGTGTTCGATGCGGCGCACTTTATGGCGTTCGGAATGAACGGCCAAAGTGAAGGCCAGGCCGCTGCGGCCCGCGCGGCCGGTGCGGCCGATGCGGTGCACGTAGTCTTCGGCCTGCATGGGCAGGTCGTAGTTGAAGGCATGGCTGATGCCCTGCACGTCGATGCCGCGCGCGGCGACGTCGGTGGCCACCAGGATGCGAAGCTGGCCTTTTTGCAACATGCCCAGAGTGCGGGTGCGCTGGCGTTGATTCATGTCGCCATGCAGGGCGGCGGCGGCAAAGCCCTGATCGGCAAGGCGGTCGGCCAGATCGTCGGCGCCACGCTTGGTCGACGTGAATACGATGGCCTGATCCATGCTGGCGTCGCGCAGCAGGTGATCCAGCAAGCGCATCTTGTGGCCGTTGTCGTCGGCGTACAGCAGGCTTTGCGTAATATTGCTGTGCTTCTGCTTCTGGCCCGAAATCTCGATCTTCTGCGGGTCGCGCATCATCTTGGCGGCCAGGCGGGCAATCGTGCCGTCCAGCGTTGCCGAGAACAACAGGGTTTGGCGCTCGTCGGGCGTGCGTTCCACGATGGTTTCGATATCTTCGATGAAGCCCATGTCCAGCATGCGGTCGGCTTCGTCCAGCACCAGGGTGTGGACGGTGGAAAGATTGACGCGCTTGGCTTGCAGGTGATCGATCAGGCGGCCGGGCGTGGCAACCAGCACGTCCACACGGCGCGAAAGGGCTTTCAACTGGGCGCCGTAAGGCATGCCGCCGACGACCACGGCGGTGCGCAGGTCTTTGATGTGCGCGCCGTACTGCTTGGTGGCGTCGGCCACCTGCATGGCCAGTTCACGGGTGGGAGTCAGCACCAGCACCTGCACGCCGCTGCCTTTGTTGGGCGGCATGTTCGAGATGCGGTTCAGGGCGGGAAGCATGAAGGCGGCGGTCTTGCCGCTGCCCGTCTGCGAAGAGACCATCAGGTCGTGGCCCGCCAATGCCTTGGGGATGGCCGCGGCCTGGACGGAAGTGGGTTCGGTGAAGCCCGCTTTCAGGACGGCGGACAGCAGGGTAGGCGCGAGACCTAGAGTATCGAAAGACATGAGTATCCTTTGCCGCGGAAACGGCATGCACATGGCGCTGGGCAAGGGAAGTGAGCCCGGTGCGCTGGTTGATTGGAGCATCGTGCCGACCGAATCAACCTAAAGTGCAGCGTGTGTCTTGAAAGACGCGGCGAAAGGCTCGGGGGTCAGGGAGCGATGGCGTTCGACATGGGTGCTGAAAGCTCAGTCAACTGCTATGCGACAGCGGATGCTGTATGAAAATGTCGACGCTTGGAAAATGCAGTGCCGAAATTATATACGTTTACCTGGATTGGGGTAAGCCCTAGGTTGTTAATGTGCAACGTCTTGGGCAAAGGCAGCCCGCAGCGCGGCGTGATAGTGCGGCAGGCGCGCCTGGATGAGGGCCTTTTGCGCCTGCCAGGCGGCCAACTGCTCGGGGGAGCGCCGCGGGGCCGGCGCCCAGATGGCTTCCGGAAAGTGGCTGTCGCCCGCCCAGCGCGGGATCACGTGCCAGTGCAGGTGCGGCACCATGTTGCCGAATTGCGCCAGATTGATCTTGTCGGCTTGCAGGACATCGCGCTGGGCCTGTTCCACCCGCCACACCGCCTCCATGAGCGCATGCCGGGCGGCCGCCGGCAACTGTGTCATTTCGGCCAGGTGTTCCTGCCAGATTACGCGCGTGTAGCCGGGATGCAGCGGGTCGTCGACCGCAATGACCCGAAGGAGCGCGCCGGCCCAGAGCACCTGGCCGCCGGCGGTCAGGCATAAAGGACAGTCATCGGCTTTCTTCATGATTTCTTCTTTCCATTCCGGATGTGCTCCAGCGCTTTGACGATGCATTCCAGAACCGCGATGCGCGCATGGCGCTTGTCGTCAGACGGCACCAGATGCCACGGGCAATCGGGGGCGCTGGTGTGCTGGAACATCTCGTTGGCCGCCTGGACGTAGGCATCCCATTTCCTGCGGTTGCGCCAGTCGTCCGGCGTGATCTTGAAGGACTTGAACGGCGATTCCTCGCGCTCGCGAAAGCGCTTCAATTGCTCGTCTTTGGTGACCGCCAGCCAGAACTTCAGCACCACGGCGCCGCTGTCCAGCAGTTGCGACTCGAACTGGTTGATCTCCCGATAGGCGCGCCGCCATTCGGTGGCGGAGGCATATCTTTCCACGCGTTCGACCAGGACTCGCCCATACCAGGACCTGTCGAAGATGGCGATGTTTCCGGGGCGGGGAAGGTCGCGCCAGAAGCGCCACAAATAGGGATGGGCAAGCTCATCGCCGGTGGGGGCGGAAATGGGAATGGCGCGGAACTGGCGGGCATCCAGCGCATGGGTGATGCGGCGTATGGTGCCGCCCTTGCCGGCGGCATCCTGGCCCTCGAAGACCAGCACCACCGCGGTGTCCTGGAACTCGCCATGCTGCGCCAGGCGGGCCAGGCGGCGCTGCCACTCCGCCAGCTGCCTGTCGTATTCGTCGTCGGCCAGCTTCGCCGTATAGTCCAGTGCCTGCAGCGTGGGCGGCGCTTGGGCCGCCGCGGCGACGATGCGTGTGTCCGAGGGGTGGCTGGAAGGCTTGCGGCTTCCTTCGCGCAAGGCGGCCAGCACGGCCCGTCCGGTGCAGATTGCGCGCATGTCCGGGTCGGCGGCGGGGATGACGCGCCATGGGGCATGTTCGCCGTCGGTCATCGATATCGCCAGCGCGGCGGCGTCGCGCAGACGCTCGAATTTTTTCCCCGCTTTGACGTCCTCGGGCCGGACCTGCCACGCCGTGTCGGGATTCGACAGCAGTTCGGCGGTTCGGCGCTTTTGCGCCTTCTTGGACAAGTGATACCACAGCTTGACGATCTGCACCCCATTGTCCGTCAGCGTGCTTTCGAATTCCCGCGTTGCCCGCGCGAGCGATTGGATCTTTTCCTGATCGGGATGCTTCCGGGCGGCCTCGGCCAGCAAGGGCCGGTACCACGAGCCGAATACGATGCCCGTCTTGCCCCTGGCGGGCAGATTGCGCCAGTAGCGCCACAGAAAAGGATGAGATTGTTCTTCCTGCGTGGGTTCGCCGAACGCCAGAGTGCGTACGTGGCGGGCATCCATCCATTCGTTCAGCAGACTGACGGAAGCGCCCTTGCCCACTCCGTCGATGCCCGCGATGACGATCAGCAAGGACCGCTGCGCCTTCGCCAGGCGGGCGTATTGCGCCTTGAGCAAGGCGGTGCGCAATCGCGCTTCGGCGGCCCCGGCTTTCTCGCGGCCGAAGACCGGGTCCGATTCGGCGACGGAAAACAGGGAGTCCATGCCGGGCCCGCTACAGGAAGTCAGGCGCTGAAAAACAGTTCGTGCAGCGCCGCGCCCGGCTCGGGCGCGCGCATGAAGGCTTCGCCCACCAGGAAGGCATGGACCTCGTGATCGCGCATGAGCTTGACGTCTTGCGGAGCCAGGATGCCGCTTTCGGTGATGATGCGCTTGCCCTCGGGAATGGCGGGCAGCAGGTCCAGCGTATTTTGCAGCGAAGTCTCGAAGTTGCGCAGGTTGCGGTTGTTGATGCCGATGAGCGATGTGTTCAATTGCAAGGCGATGTCCAGTTCGCCGCGGTCATGGACCTCGACCAGAACGTCCATGCCCAGCTCGGTGGCGACCTCTTCATACTCGCGCAACTGCTGGGGCGACAGGGCGGCCACGATCAGCAGGATGCAGTCGGCGCCCAGCGCCCGGGCATGAACGATCTGGTAGGGATCGATCATGAAGTCCTTGCGCAGCACGGGAAGGCTGCACGCGGCCCGGGCCTGCCGCAGGTAGTCGTAGGATCCCTGGAAGAACTTCACGTCGGTCAGCACGGACAGGCAGGCGGCGCCATGCGCGGCATACGACGAGGCGATCTCGACGGGATTGAAGTTCTCGCGGATGACCCCCTTGGAGGGCGATGCCTTTTTTATCTCGGCAATGACGGCGGGCTTTCCCTGGGCGATTTTTTCTTCGAGGGCCCGGGCGAAGCCGCGCAGATCCTTGCGGCTTTTGGCTTCGCGCAGCATGTCTGATTCGCTGCGCATTTGCCTTGCCGTGGCGACTTCCGCTTTTTTTGTTTCAAGGATTTTGGCAAGAATATCGTTCATGCTTTCAACGTCCGTGTATAGGTGCAGAATTCATCCAGCTTGGCTCGGGCGGCGCCGCTGGCCAGCGCGTCGAAGGCCATTTTCAGGCCCTGCTCGATGGACTCCGCCTTGTTGCCCGCATAGATGGCCAGGCCGGCGTTAAGCCCTACGATATCACGAGCGGGTCCGCTGACGTTATCCAGCGCTTCCAGCACCATGCGGGCCGATTCGTCGCGGTTCTCGACCTTGATGGACCGGTTCGACATCATGGTCATGCCGTAGTCTTCGGGATGGATTTCGTATTCGCGGATCTTGCCGTCCTTCAGCTCGCCGACCAGGGTGGCGGCGCCCAGCGAGGCTTCGTCCATGCCGTCCTTGCCATGGACGATGAGCACGTGCCTGGAGCCCAGCAATTCCAGCACGCGCACCTGTATGCCCACCAGATCGGCATGGAATACGCCCATCAGCTGATTGGCGGCATTGGCCGGGTTGGTCAAGGGGCCCAGTATGTTGAAGATGGTGCGCACGCCCAGTTCCTTGCGAACGGCGGCGACGTTCTTCATGGCGCCGTGGTGGGCGGGCGCGAACATGAAGCCTATGCCGGTGCGCTCTATGCTTTCGGAAACCTGTTCGGGATTGAGCGCAATGTTGGCGCCCAGCGCTTCGAGCACGTCGGCGCTGCCGGACGAGGACGAGGCGCTGCGGCCGCCATGCTTGGCGATCTTTACGCCTTGCGATGCCGCGACGAACATGGACGCGGTTGAAATGTTGAAGGTATTCGAGCCGTCGCCCCCGGTTCCGCACATGTCCAGGAGTTCCCCGGGGTCGGACGTCTTCACGGGCAGGGCGAACTCGCGCATGACCTGGGCCGCCGCGGTGATTTCGCCCACGGTTTCCTTCTTGACCCGCAGGCCCATGATCAGCGCGCTGGCGATCTGCGGCGTCATTTCGCCGCGCATCAGCATGCGCATCAGGTGCAGCATTTCGTCGTGGAATATCTCGCGATGTTCGATGCAGCGCGACAGGGCTTCGGTAGGTGTGATCGTCATGTTCTTATTCCAGTGGGGGCGTAAAGCCGTCAGATTTCCAGGAAGTTCTTCAGCAAGGCGTGGCCATGTTCGCTGAGCACGGATTCGGGATGGAACTGGACACCATACACGGGCATGGACGTGTGGCGCACCCCCATGATTTCCCCATCGTCGGTCTGGGCCGTGACGTCCAGGCAGTCGGGCAGGGTGTCGCGCTGGATGGCGAGCGAATGATAGCGCGTCACCGCGTACGGCGAAGGCAGCCCCTTGAACACATCGGTGCCGGCGTGCGTGATGTTCGAGACCTTGCCGTGCATGATCTGCCTGGCGCGCACGATGTCGCCGCCAAAGGCGGCGCCTATGGCCTGGTGACCCAGGCACACGCCCAATATGGGCAGCTTGCCGGCAAAATGCCGTATCAGCTCGATGGATATGCCCGCTTCGGCCGGCGAGCAGGGGCCGGGCGAGACGCAGATGCGTTCGGGTTTCATGGCGGCGATATCGGCCACGGTGATCTGGTCGTTGCGCACTACGCGCACGTCTTCGCCCAGCTCGCCGAAATACTGGACGAGGTTATAGGTGAATGAATCGTAATTATCAAGCATCAATAACATGTGTTTCTCCTGAAGTCGATGCTTCGTTAAATGGGTTCGTCCAGGCCGTACTGCACCTGCTCGGCGGCGCGCAGCACGGCGCGCGCCTTGGCCTCGGTTTCCTGCCATTCCTTTTCGGGATCCGAGTCGGCCACGATGCCGGCGGCCGCCTGCACGTACAACATGCCGTCCTTCACGATGCCGGTGCGTATGGCGATGGCCACGTCCATTTCGCCGCCGTAGCTCAGGTAGCCGGCGGCCCCGCCGTAGATGCCGCGGCGCACGGGCTCGAGTTCGTCGATGATTTCCATGGCGCGCACTTTGGGCGCTCCGGTCAGGGTGCCCGCCGGGAAGGCGGCGCGCAGCACATCCATATTGCTCATGTTCTCGTGCAGTTCGCCGGTCACGTTGGAGACCAGGTGCATGACATGCGAATAGCGCTCTATCGTCATGGTGTCGGTGACCTTGACCGAACCGGTCTTGGCGACGCGGCCAACGTCGTTGCGCGCCAGGTCGATCAGCATGACATGCTCGGCGCGCTCCTTGGGGTCGGCGATCAGTTCCTCGGCCAGGCGGGCATCCTCCTCCGGTGTGGCGCCGCGCTTGCGGGTGCCGGCCAGCGGACGTATCGTCACCATGGTCTTGTTGCGATCGGACTCGCCGGCGATTTCCTGGCGAACCAGGATTTCCGGCGACGAGCCCACCACCTGGAAGTTGTCGAAGTTCCAGTAGTACATATAGGGCGAGGGATTCAGCGAGCGCAGCGACCGGTACAGCGACAGCGGGGAATCGCGGAAGGGCTTGGCGATGACCTGGCCTATCTGCACCTGCATCAGGTCGCCCGCGGCAATGTATTCCTTGGCCTTCAGGACCGCGTCTATATAGTCTTTCTTGTCGAAATCGCGCCGGCTTTCGGTCTGCATGCTGGCGTAGGCGTAGGGGATGACCACGGGAGTGCGCAGCTTCTCGCGCAATTCCTTCAGCCGGCGCCTGGCCAGCGCAAACGCTTCGGCCTGGTTCGGATCGGCATAGACGACCAGATAGGTGCGCCCCGCCAGGTTGTCCACGATGACCAGCTCGTCGACCTGCAAGAGCATGATGTCGGGCGTGCCGCCGTCCTGTCCGGCGGGAAAGGGCTTTACCGCGGGGCCAAGGCGCGGCTCGATGTGGCGCACGGTGTCGTAGCCGAAGTAGCCTGCCAGGCCGCCCGCAAAGCGGGGCATGCCGGGCCGCAAGGCAACCTTGAAGCGCTGCTGGTAGGTTTCGATGAAGCTCAGGGGGTCGCCTTCGTGGCGCTCCACCACCTTGCCCTGATGCAGCACTTCGGTCGTGGTGCCGCTGGAACGGATGACGGTTTTGGCCGGCAGGCCAATGAAGGAATACCGCCCGAAGCGCTCGCCGCCCACCACCGATTCCAGCAGGCAGCTGTTGCGCCCGCCTTCGGGGCCGCTGTGCGCCAGCTTCAGGTAAATGGCCAGGGGCGTGTCCAGGTCGGCGTAGGTTTCCGCAATCAGGGGAATGCGGTTGTAGCCTTGCGCCGCCAGGGCGTTGAATTCGATCTCTGTCATAGTGGTCTCTGTGTGGTGTTTGCATACAGGCCGGGACAGAATCAAAAAAACCCGGCCACTTTCTGGTTCCGGGTTGCGCTTTTCTGGTAATGCTGGCGGCACGGAAAGACGAGGTCTTTGGCGCCGGGAGAGGATTACCGCTACCCAGAACACAAACGCCACCAGCGCCAGTAGGCGCGGGGCGTGGTGCAGTAATAAAGGGTAGCGGTCATGGGGTTTTGTTCGGTTTCAGTGCCGTGCGGCCCATTCGGCTGCTTCGGCGATGGACGTAACTATATCATCGACTTCAAGAGTACGCACGTCCATTCCTTCATTGTAGCCATAAGGCACGGCCAGCACCGGTATTTGCGCTGCGCGGGCGGCGAGCGCGTCGTTCACGGAATCGCCTATGGCCAGCGCTTCCTGCGGGCTGACGCCCAGCAGGCCGCAGGCATGGAGCAGGGGCATGGGATGGGGCTTTTTCCGTTCGCAGGTATCGCCGCACACCACATGGTCCATGTACTGGTCTATGCCGAAGCGTGCAAGCAGGGGATGGGTGAACTCGGTGGGCTTGTTGGTGACGACGGCCATTTTCACGCCGGCACGGCTGAAGGCCTGCAGGCCCTCGAGGGCGCCCGGATACAAGGTTGCCTCCTGGCCGTTGCGTGCATGATAGTGGCGCTCGAAGATGACCAGGCCGTGCCGCAGCTCTTCTTCGGAGGGCGGCGTGCCGGTCCCGTTGTTGGACAATGCCCGCATGACCAGGTTTTCCGTGCCTTTGCCCACGTAGGTGGCAATGGTTTCCTGCGCAAGCGCCGGCAGGCCCAGCTCCAGCCGCATGGCATTGGCGGCGCTGGCCAGGTCGGGAATGGTGTCGAGCAGGGTGCCATCGAGGTCCAGCAGAACGGCGGAGAAAGGCATGTGTTTTCCTGATAGGTGCGAAGGCTTCAATCCGCGATTGTAGAGGCTGGCGGGGGCGGGCCGGCGGCCGACACCTGCGTGTAACATGCGGATGCTAGATTGCCATGGCCGGCTCGTATTGTCGCTGTGTCGGATTTTTATGGGTTGTTCGACGCAAATGAAGATGGTATCGATGCGGGATAAAGTGCCCGGCAGGCACAGTGGGTCGACGCATGGCGAAAATATGAAAATGCTGGCTAGCTTTCGCAAGGTATTGAAGGAAGTGGCGTTGACGCCTTTGTACCAGCCCATCGTCGACGTGCAGTCCGGCGCGATCATCGGCTACGAAGGGCTGATACGCGGCCCTTCCGACTCTCCATTGCATGTGCCCGCGACCTTGTTCAATGTTGCGCGCCTGTGCGGCGAAACCGCGGAGCTGGAGCGCTTGTGCCGCAAGGTCCACATCGAAAAGTTCATGCAGATGGGCTTGCCAGGCAAGCTTTTCCTGAACATGAGCCCCGACGTCCTTCTGATGCCTGCCATCGAGTCGGGCGCGTCCTTGCTGACGCCGGCCCTGGCCGGGATGGCGCCTGAAAATATCGTGATCGAACTGACCGAGTCCGATTCCACGTCGAATTATCCCCTGCTGAGGCAAGCGGCCTCGGACTACCGGGGTTTCGGGTTGCAGATCGCCATCGACGATCTTGGCGAAGGGTTTTCCAGCCTGCGGCTCTGGTCGGAGCTGCGCCCCGAGTACGTCAAGATCGACAAGTATTTTGTTCAGGGTATCGACAAGGACGCGGTCAAGCGTCAGTTTGTACGATCCATTTCCGAGATCGCCCAGCAATCGAAGTCCAGCGTCATTGCCGAAGGCATCGAAACCGAAGCGGAACTTCAGGCGATACGCAGCCTGGGCATCCAGTACGGCCAGGGCTATCTGCTGGCCAGGCCGGCCATGCCTCCGGTTGCGGTATTGCCGCCTGAAACCCTGCGGCTGTTCGGCAAGGGCCCCAACCCGAAGCGGCCCCCCATGAATGAAGCCTACAGAAGCGTGGCAACCGTGCGCAAGATCTTGCGTACAGTGCCCGCGGTCGCGGACTCCACCGCCACCAACGATGTCTACGATATCTTCCAGAAACAGGCCGACCTGAATGTGCTGGCGGTGCTGCGCGACGGCGTTCCCATAGGGCTCATACAGCGCCTGCGCATGCTGGACAAGCTGGCCCGGCCCTACCATCGGGAACTATACGGAAACAAGCCCTGCGCCCTTTTCATCGAGAATGCGCCGCTCATCGTCGACCACAAGACCAGCCTGCAGGACTTGGGGAATCTGATTACCGAAGCCGATCCGCATCATCTTTCGGACGGTTTCATCATTACCGAGGGCGGCCAGTTCATTGGCGTGGGCACAGGCTTCGACCTGATACGCGAAATCACGCAGATGCAGATCCATGCGGCGCGCTACGCCAACCCGCTGACCCAGCTGCCCGGCAATGTTCCCATCGACGAGCATATCGAGGCGCTGCTGCTGGGCGAAGAGCCTTTTGCCGTCTGTTACGGCGACCTGGACCATTTCAAGCCCTTCAATGACCTATACAGCTACCGCAAGGGCGACGAGGTCATACAGATCACCGCCGGGCTGCTGCGCGAGCATGCCGATCCGAACCTGGATTTCGTGGGCCATATCGGCGGCGACGATTTCATCGTTGTCTTCAAGAGCCCCGACTGGCGCGAGCGCTGCGGCAGGCTGCTGAACCAGTTCGCCCCTTCCACCTCTCGTTTGTACAAGCCCGAGCATCTGGCCGCGGGCGGCTACGTGACGGAGAACCGCCAGGGGGTCGAGGTATTCCACCCGCTGGTCAGTTTTTCCATGGGTGTGGTGCAGGTGGATGCGGCCTTGCCTTACTCCAGCCACCAGATTGCCGAATTCGCCGCCCAGGCAAAGTCGGAAGCCAAGAAGATTCCCGGCAATTCCCTGTTCGTCGAGCGCCGTGCGCTGCCGCGGGGCGCCTGCGGTGTTGCCGCGCAAGCCGCTCCGGACCTGGGTCGGGATTGAGCCGATAGCACGGCCCGATGCGCGGGCGGAGCCCGACGCCTGCATTGCCCATGCAAACTACCACGCGTGGCCGCCGGGTCAGGCCGACAGCGACTCGCCCTTGGCGATCTCGCCGCGCAGCGCATCGATGACCGTCTTGTAGTCGGGCTGGCTGAAGATGGCCGAGCCGGCCACGAAGGTGTCGGCCCCGGCGGCGCGTATGGCCGCGATATTGTCGACCTTGACCCCGCCGTCGACTTCCAGCGCGATGGGCTGGCCGCCCGCGTTCAGCCAGGCGTCGATCTTGCGCCGCGCCTGCGTGAGCTTGGCCAGGGTGCCGGGTATGAAGCGCTGGCCGCCGAACCCGGGATTGACCGACATCAGCAGGACGACATCCAGTTTATCCATGACGTAGTCCATCCAGTCCAGGGAGGTGGCCGGATTGAACACCAGCCCCGCTTTGCAGCCATGTTCCTTGATCAGGGCCAGGCTGCGGTCGGGGTGGCGCGAGGCTTCCGGGTGAAAAGTAATAATATTGGCACCCGCCTTGGCGAATTGCGGGATAATGGCGTCGACCGGCTCGACCATCAGATGCACGTCGATCGGCGCATCGGTATGCGGCCGCAGGGCTTCGCAAACCATGGGACCGATGGTCAGGTTGGGCACGTAGTGGTTGTCCATGACATCGAAATGAATCCAGTCCGCGCCGGCGGCGACGACATTTTTTACTTCTTCCCCCAGGCGGGCAAAGTCGGCGGCCAGCAGGCTGGGAGCGATACGGGTAAGCGGGGTAGTGGACATGGTCGTGGGTTTTCAGGATGCGAAGTGGGCAGGAAGCAAAGCTGCGAATATGTCATTATTGCAGGTAAGCGCTGACTTTCCTTTTAAATACGGCGGAATCATTTAATTTGGAACCTTCACATGAAGCCTTACGACATCGCGGTCACCGTCACGCCTCAATACCTGCCGGACCAGTCCGAGCCCAACGAGCAGCAGTTCGTGTTCGCCTATACCGTGCGCATCACCAATAACGGCCAGCATGCCGCCCAGGTCATCAGCCGCCACTGGATCATTACCGACGGCAAGCAGCAGACCCAGGAAGTCCGCGGACTGGGCGTCGTCGGGCAGCAGCCCCTGCTGGCGCCGGGCGAATCGTTCGAATACACCAGCGGCTGTCCGCTGCCCACGCCGGTGGGCACCATGCGCGGCACCTATCATTGCGTCGGCGAAAACGGCGTTCCCTTCGAGGTTCCCATCCAGGAATTCGTCCTGGCCATGCCACGCACCTTGCATTAACCCACGCTACGCAACTCTTTATGAAACGAATACTGCTTTCTTCGTGCCTGCTGGCCCTGCTGGCGGCATGCAGCACCGTATCGCTGACCCCCGAAACAGGGACGGGCGCAGAGTCGCCGGCCGGGCCGTCCGTGGGTATTGCCGAGCAGCCCCTGCGCGTGCCGGCGCTGGAGTCCATGCGTGACACCCCGGCCAGGGCCCTGGCGGGCAAGTACAGGCAGGCGTCCTGGGCGTCGATGCCGGGGTGGGCCAACGACGACCTGGAGCACGTCTGGAAGGCCTTCATCAATAATTGCAAGGGCCTGATGCGGCCCGTGTCCGGCTCGCTGGCCCAGCAGGCGCGCGCCACGCCGCGCGCCTGGCAGCCGGTCTGTGCCGCGGCGGTCCAGTCCGGATTGGCCGCCGCCAACCCCGGTCCCGGCGCCTTGCGGCAATTCCTGCAGACCCATTTACAGCCCTGGCATCTGCTGGATGCGTCCGGCAAGGCGGCCCGCAACACGGTTACCGGCTACTACGAACCCCTGGTGCACGCCTCCCGCAAGCGCGAGGGCGACTACCAATGGCCCTTGTATGCGGCCCCCGCCGACTTGCTGACCATCGATCTGGGCGCGGTATACCCCGAGCTGGCCGGCAAGCGCGTGCGCGGCAAACTGGTGGGGAAACGGGTGGTGCCTTATGACACCCGCGCCGAGATTGCCGCCTCCGAATCGCGGCAGCCGCCCGTCATCGTCTGGACCAGCGACCCGGTCGAGGCGTTCTTCCTGCAAATACAAGGCTCGGGGCGGGCCCTGTTGCCCGACGGCTCCGTGCTGCGCCTGGCCTATGCCGACCATAACGGCAGGCCTTATGTTTCCATAGGCCAGTGGCTGGCCAAAAAAGGTGAATTGCCGCTGGCGCAAGCGTCCATGCAGAACATCAAGGCCTGGGCCAGGAAGAATCCTTCGCGGGTCCAGGAGCTGCTCAACGCCAATCCGGCCATGGTGTTTTTCAATGAAGAGGCGGTGACGGATCCCGAACTGGGTCCGAGAGGCGCTTACGGCATTCCTCTGATCGGCCAGCGTTCCGTCGCGGTCGACACCACCTTTGTGCCGCTGGGCGCGCCGCTATTCCTGTCCACCACCTACCCCGCAAGCAGCCAGCCTTTGCAGCGACTGGTCTTCGCGCAGGATACCGGAGCGGCCATCAAGGGCGCGGGGCGCACGGACTTTTACTGGGGCTTCGGCGACGAGGCCGGCGCCATGGCCGGCCGCATGAAGCAGCAGGGCGAAACATGGCTGTTGTGGCCCAAACAGGCGGGGGCTCCCTCGGCGCGATGAACAAGGAATCCGTTCTGGTATGCGGAACCGGCATCGCCGGTCTTTCAGCCGCATTGGGCCTGGCCAAAGCAGGGGCGGACGTGGCGCTGCTGGGCCCGCGCACGGCGGCTTCGGCGGCCGCCGCCGACATCTATTGCCCGCGCGTGTACGCCATATCGGCCTCCAGCCAGGCTTTCCTGTCCGGCTTGGGCGTCTGGGAAATGATGGATGCCCGCCGCATCACGCCGGTCGAAGCCATGGAAGTCTATGGCGACGGGGGCGGCGCATTGCACCTGAACGCCTGGCAGGCGGCGCAGACGGCCCTGGCATGGATCGTCGAGTCCAGCGAGATGGAGCGTGTCCTGCAGCAGGCGGTGCAGGTATTCGGCCTTGCATGGCATGCCGAGAAATTCCAGCGCCTGGAATCGAAAGCGGTGCTGACCGATAGCGGCCGCACGCTTCGGCCGGGCCTGCTCGTGGGGGCCGATGGCGCGCGTTCTCCGGTGCGCGAGGCCGCGGGCATCAGCCACGATACGCGCGCCTATGGCGACACCGGCCTGGTCGTTCACCTGACCGCCGAGCTGCCGCATCAGAACGCGGCCCTGCAATGGTTCACCGGCGACAGCATCCTGGCCTTGCTGCCGCTGCCCGACACGGCCGATGGGCACCAGGTCTCCATGGTCTGGTCCATGCCCGACGCCCTGGCCAATGAACTCATGGCGCTGCCCGAGGCCGAGCGCAATGCCCGGCTCGAGTCCCGGCTGGCCATGGCCAGCGGCGGGCGGCTGGGCCGGCTGACCGTGCGCAGCCCCTTGTTCGGCTTCCCGCTATACCTTGAAAAAAGCGCGATGATCGCGCCGGGCGTCGCGCTGGTCGGCGACGCGGCGCACCGGGTTCACCCCTTGGCTGGACAGGGCCTGAACCTGGGCCTGGCGGACGTCGAGGAGCTATTGCGTATACTGGCCGCCAGGGAAGGTTACCGCCCGGTCGGCGATATGCGCGTATTGCGCCGCTACCGGCGCGCGCGCGCCGAAGCCATACTGGCCATGAGCGCGGCCACCGACGGCTTGCACCGCCTTTTTGCCGCCCAGGCGGCGCCGGTGGCCTGGGCGCGCAACGCCGGCATGCACTGGGTCGACCGGCTGCCCTTCGTCAAGCAGCTGCTTATCGGCGCGGCGGCCCGATAGGCGCCGTGCTTCGGGGCGGCCCGCGTCATTCACGTTATCGAACAGTTTGATCAGGAGTCTTTATGCGTTTGCGTTCCATGGCCTGGCTTGCGATTGTTGCTGCGGTCGGCATGTCGTCGATGGGCGGGGCGGCGGTGGCCCAGTCCCGCGTCCTGTCCACTCAAGGCAACGATCGCGCAGCCCCCGCCAATGTGCTGTCCACCGAAGGCAATGAAGGCGCGGCGCCGGCGCGTGTGATTTCCACGAAGGATCTCGCCACGCCCGAGACGGTGCGCAAGTCGTTCCAGGAGCGTTTCCCGGGAATCGATATCGTGGTGGTGAAGCGCACGCGGTTTCCCGGACTGTTCGAGGTGCAGATAGGCATGGACCTGCTGTATACCGATGGCAATGTCGATTACCTGATGCAGGGTTCGCTGATCGATGCCAAGTCGCGCACGGACCTGACCGCCGAGCGCCTGGAGGAACTCTCCAGGGTGTCGTTCTCGTCCCTGCCGCTGGATCTGGCCATCAAGCAGGTCAAGGGCGATGGCTCCCGGCAGATCGCGGTGTTCGAAGATCCCAATTGCGGATACTGCAAGCGCCTGCACCAGACGCTGAAAGACGTCGACAACATTACCGTATATACCTTCCTGTTTCCCATCCTGTCGCCGGATTCCACCGTGAAGGCGCGCAATATCTGGTGCGCCAAGGATCAGGCCGCAACCTGGCGCAACTGGATGCTGGAGGGCAAGGCGCCGCCCGAGGCCGATTGCGAAACCCCCGTTGAAACCGTGCTGGCGCTGGGCAAGAAGCTCATGGTGCAGGGCACGCCGGCCATTATCTTCGCCGACGGCAGCAGGGTGAACGGCGCCTTGCCGCTGGACGCCTTGAAGCAAAAGCTCGACAGCGTCAGAACCGCAAATTGATTCAGCGGCGCAAGCCCTCGTCGCTGCTGGCGGCGAGGGCTTTTTTGCGCCTGCGCCCAGCCTGCGGCCGCGCTCCAGTCCATTCATTTTTTACAAACTTGTTCCCGCGGAGACATTGACTTTCCATTTTTCATTATTCTAGAATGAGAATGATTCTTATATGTATTATTATCTATTGAAGGAAAGGAAGCATGCGCTCCACAGGACAATGCCGTAAAGAACGGGCCCACGCGGCCCGCACGGCATGACGGCCGCCGCCAAACTGAAAACCTGGTACTGGATACACAAGTGGTCCAGCCTGGTCTGCACGCTCTTCCTGCTGGTCATCTGTCTGACCGGCTTGCCGCTGGTGTTCCATGAAGAGATCGAGCATTGGCTGGATGACGGCAAGCCCTATGCGACGGTTCCGGAGGGCGCGGCGCCTGCCGACCTGGACCTTATCGTGGACAAGGCCAGGGCCATGTACCCGAAGGAAGTCATCGATTTCGTTTTCATGGACGATGAGGAACCGCAGGTTCTGGTGGGCATGGCGCCATCCTACGACGCGGACCCGGATCTGGCCCATTACATCAAGTTCGACGCGCACACGGGTGAGCTCCTGAAAGACGGTCGCACCGTGTCGCAGGACAAGCTGACCTTCATGGGCATGATGCTGGCCCTGCATGTGGACTGGTTCACCGGCCTGCCGGGCGAGCTGTTCCTTGGCCTGATGGCGCTGCTGTTCGTTGTGGCGATCGTCTCGGGCGTGGTTCTTTACGGCCCTTTCATGAAAAAGCTGCCGTTCGGGACAGTGCGCGCCGAAAGATCGCGGCGCTTGAAGTGGCTGGATCTGCATAATCTTCTGGGCATCGTCACCCTGGTCTGGGCCGGCGTCGTCGGCGTGACCGGCGTCATCAATGAACTGGCGACTCCGCTGTTCGGCTTGTGGCAGGCGACGGAAGTCGCGCAGATCATCGCGCCCTACAAGGACGACAAGCCGCCTGCAATGCCATCGTCCGTCCAGGGCGCCGCCGACGCGGCGGGCAAGGCGGTGCCGGGCCGAACGGTCATCAGCATGAATTTCCCGGGCAACCGCTTTGCCACGCCCCATCATTACATGGTCTGGACCAGGGGCTCGACGCCGCTGACCTCGCACCTGTTCACGCCCGTGCTGATCGATGCGGGCACGGGTGAAGTGACGACGATCGCGCATCCGCCCTGGTACCTGACGGCGCTCGAGCTCTCGCGGCCCCTGCATTTCGGCGATTACGGCGGCATGCCCCTGAAAATACTTTGGACGCTGCTGGACCTGTTGACCATCGTGGTGCTGGCCAGCGGCCTGTATCTGTGGGTGGCCCGGCGCCGCGCCAACGATGCGCGCATTGCAGCCATGGCGCGTTCGCCCGTCGCGGCGCTGGAAGCGGGAGCCCCGTCATGAGCGCCCGCGCGCCATTCCTGAAAGTATGGGGTGTCCCGGGCCTGTTGGGGCTGTTGACGGCATTCGGCCTGCTGGCCGCATTGCTGGGAACGGGCGTATGGCATGGCTTGTCGTGGCTGAGCCTGTCCATCCCCATCCTGGTTGCCGCACGCTACTGGATTGCACCGCGCAAATAGAAGATTTCAAAAAGAGAGAGGGAAACAAACATGGAAGCTGCCGTCCCGATGCGGACCAGGACGCTGGTCCTGGCTGTCGCTAGCATTTTCGCCGCCTGGTCCTGGTCGGGCCAGAGCGCCCTGGCCCAGGAGGCCTCCGGCGGCACGGACTCGGCCGGCAAGCCGGCAACCCTGGGGACGATCACCGTGACCGCCCAGCCCGAGACGGCGACCACGCCGGTGTCCGGCTACATCGCCACGCGGGCGGCCACGGCCAGCAAGACCGACACGCCCTTGATCGAGACGCCGCAGGCGGTTACCGTCATCACGCGCGACGAAATCGTGGACCAGGGCGCGCAGAACATCCAGGATGCGCTGAACTACGCCGCCGGCGTCCGCTCGGACGCGTACGGGCTGGATTCAAGAACCGATTCATTTCGCGTAAGAGGCTCCGAACCCACCGTCTACCTCGACGGCCTGCGCCAGAACTACAACTGGTACACCAGCACCACGCGCGTGGAGCCTTACACCCTGGAGCGCATCGAAGTGCTGCGCGGGCCGGCGTCCATGCTGTACGGACAGGGCAGCACGGCGGGCGTGGTGAACCTGGTCAGCAAGCGTCCCTTGGCCGAAGCCCAGCGTGAAATCGGCATTTCATACGGCACGCACAATCGCAGGCAGATCCAGGCCGACCTTACGGGGCCGTTGACCGAGGACGGAACCTGGCTGTATCGCGTGGTGGCCGTGGGCCGCAAGGCGGATACGCAGGTGGATCATGTGCGCGACGACCGCATGCTGATCGCGCCCTCGCTGACCTGGCGCCCCAGCGCGCGCACGTCGCTGACCCTGCAAGCCTTGTGGCAGGACGACAAGTCTGGCTCGACCTCGCAATTCTTCCCGTGGGAAGGGGTGCTGCTGGACAATCCGAACGGGCAGATACCCGTTGAGCGCTTCATCGGCGAGCCCGGCTGGGACCGATACGATTCCCAGCGCAGGTCGTTCGGCTGGCTGTTCGAGCACAGCTTCAACGACAACTGGACGGTGCGCCAGAACTTCCGCTGGGCGAAGAACAAGGTGGACTACCGTTCCCTGTATGGCGATTCGTTCAACGCGTCGCAAGGCTGGGTCGGTGACCCGATCAACAAGCGGCTGATCGGCCGCTACGCCGATGCGACCCTGACCAACGTGACGATGCTGACGGCGGACCAGCATCTGGAGGGCAAGTTCGATACCGGCGCCGTCAAGCATCATATGCTGGTGGGCTTCGATGCCGCCTATGCGCGGGAAAGGAAGGAATCCGGATTGGGTCTGCCCGTGTACATGGACGGCGGGACCGTGCCGCTGATCGACGTCTACAACCCTGTCTACGGGAACTTCACGCCGCCCGCGATGAGCGACGATCCCACGGCGCGGCAGCGCGATACGGGCATCTACCTTCAGGACCAACTGAAGTTCGGTCCCAACTGGATCGTGGTGGCGGGCTTGCGTTACGACCGTTCCGTCAATGGCGTGGAAGGCGAGGACGATTCGGTCAGCACGGCCACCAGCAAGCGCCTGGGCGTGATGTATGCGGCCGACAACGGCTGGTCGCCCTACCTGAGCTACAGCGAGTCCTTTACGCCGGTGACCGGCCTGGACGCCTACAACCAGCGCTTCCGTCCCATGCGCGGCAAGCAGATCGAGGCCGGCCTGAAATACGAGTCGCAGGACGGCCGCACGGCCTTCAATGCCGCCGTCTACTCATTGAAGGAAGAGAACCGCCTGGTTCCCGATCCCGCCAATGCCAACAACAGCGTACAGGCAGGCGAAACGAAGAACACCGGTCTCGAACTGGAGCTGAAAACCGCCATCGGCCGCCAGTTCGACATGGTGGCCAGCTACAACTACATCGACCTGGATGACCAGTTGGAAGGCATGCCGCGCCACCAGGCGTCGATTTGGGGCAAGTACCGATTCGCCATCGGGCAGGCCACCGGCTTCTCGGCCGGCGCCGGCGTGCGCTGGCTGGGGTCGTTCCGTGACGGCCAGGGTCCGCGCATCCCTGGCGTCACCCTGGTCGACGCCATGCTGGCTTACGACACCCCGTCGTGGCGCTATGCCCTGAACGCCACCAATCTGCTCAACAAGACCTATGTCAGCACCTGCCTGAGTCGTGGAGACTGCTGGTTCGGTGCGCAGCGCAGCATCATCGCGAGCGCCAGCTACCGTTTCTGACCCGCCCGCACCCCGGCGCCCCGGCTGCAAACGAGGCGCCGCGTTTCGCATAGCGAACCGCCGTTTCGAAAAATTTGACCCGCTGATTTTCTCCGTGACAGAATGACGCAGCCATACCGGCCTTGAATCCTGCATCCAGACAGGGCGGCCGTAAGGCGGGAGGACATGGAGATGAGTCATGATCTGCGCATGACCGGCAAAGAGGAAACGGCGGATCGCCAGTTTGTCAGCGCGCTTGCGCGCGGGCTGGAGATTTTGCGCTGTTTTCAGCCGGGCAAGGCGTATCTGACCAATGCCGATCTGGCGCGCGACACCGGCCTGCCGAAGCCGACCGTGTCGCGGCTGACCCATACCCTCAAGAAGCTGGGCTATCTGGATTATTCCGACGCCATGGGCAAGTACATGCTTGCTTCGGGCGTGCTGGGCCTGGGTTATTCCATGCTGGCCAATCTGGATGTGCGCAATCTGGCGCGCCCGGCCATGCAGGAACTGGCCGAATATTCCCGTGTGTCCGTCGCCATCGGCGTGCGCGACCGCCTGGGCATGATCTATGTGGAAACCTGCCGCAGCAGCGCCAGGGTGACGCTGAGGCTGGATGTGGGGTCGCGTATTCCCATCGCCACGACCTCGATGGGCAAGGCGCTGATCTGCGGCATGCCGGACGACGAGCGCGATGCGGTGCTGGACGAAATACGGAAGGCGGACAAGGAAAACTGGCCGCGCATCAAGGCCGATATCGAGAAGGCATTCCGCGACTACGAGACGCTGGGTTTCTGCATTGCCCTGGGCGAATGGCAGCCCGAGATCCGCGCCGTGGGCGTGCCGCTTGTCGGTGTGCGCGGCGAAAAGCAGATGGCGTTCAATTGCGGCGGCCCGGCGTATCTGTTGCCGCACGACAAGCTGGAGACCGACCTGGGGCCGCGCCTGGTGGCGCTGGTCCGGGATGTCGAAAAACAAATGGGCCGCGCGTAGGGCGGCGCAGGAAAGGAAGAAAATGATCAGGGACGAGGAAACATTGGGCCTGCTGCTGGACAGCGTATCGCGTTTCGTGCGCGAGCAATTGATACCGCTGGAAGACGAACTGGCGGAAACCGACAGGGTGCCCGCGCAAGTTGTAGAGCAGATGCGCGAACTGGGCCTGTTCGGCCTGTGCATACCCGAGGAATACGGCGGCCTGGCGCTGACCATGGAGGAAGAGGTGCTGTTCGCCTTCGAGATCGCGCGCACTTCGCCGGCCTTCCGTTCCCTGATCGGAACGAACAACGGCATCGGTTCGCAAGGCATCGTCATCGACGGCACCGAGGAGCAGAAGCGCAACTACCTTCCGCGCCTGGCCTCGGGCGAGATCATCGGGTCCTTCGCCCTGACCGAGCCGGAATCCGGCTCGGACGCGGCCTCGCTGCGCACGACGGCCGTGCGCGACGGCGACCACTACGTGCTGAACGGCACCAAGCGCTTCATCACCAATGCCCCGCAAGCCGATATCTTCACCGTAATGGCGCGCACCGATCCCAAGGGCAAGGGCGGCAACGCCATCTCGGCCTTCATCGTCGAAAAGGGCACGCCCGGCCTGTCGCTGGGCAAGGTGGACAAGAAGATGGGCCAGCGCGGCGCGCACACCTGCGACGTGGTGTTCGAGGATTGCCGTGTGCCCGCCGCCAACCTGATCGGCGGAAAAGAGGGCGTCGGATTCAAGACGGCCATGAAGGTCCTTGACAAGGGCCGGCTGCATATTGCGGCCGTCTGCGTCGGGGTGGCCGGGCGCATGCTGGACGATGCCCTGCGCTATGCGATGGAGCGCCGGCAATTCGGCCAGCCGATCGCGGAATTCCAACTGATCCAGGCCATGCTGGCCGACAGCCGCGCCGAGATCTATGCCGCGCGCTGCATGGTGCTGGACGCAGCCCGCCGCCGCGATGCGGGCCACGATGTTTCGACGGAGGCATCCTGCTGCAAGCTGTTCGCCTCGGAGATGTGCGGCCGGGTGGCGGACCGGGCCGTGCAGATCCATGGCGGGGCCGGCTATGTTTCCGATTATTCCATCGAACGCTTTTACCGCGATGTGCGCTTGTTTCGAATCTACGAGGGAACGACGCAGATTCAGCAACTGGTGATCGCCCGCAACATGATCCGGGAGGCCAGGAACTGATGTCCGCGCAAACCGAGGCCTTGCTGTCCAGCCTGCCGCAGCGCTTGAGCGATATTCCGCCGAGGTGGGCGGCGCTTGCGCCCGAGCGTGTGGCCTTGGCCGAGGGAGCTGTGCGTTTCACTTATCGGCAGTTGGCGGATGCGGTGAACCATGCCGCCGCCCAATTGCGCGAGAGCGGGCTGCGGCCTGGCGACAGGCTGATGATACTGGCTGAAAACTGTATCGCCCAAGTCGTACTGATCTTTGCCGCTGCGCGCATCGACGCTTGGGCGGTCAATGTCAATGCGCGCCTGTCCGATCGCGAAGTGGACGCCATACGCGAGCACAGCCGGCCGCGCCGCGTGGTCTATACCGTTGCCGCTTCGCCCGAGGCGCAAGCGCATGCGGCGCGCCACGGCGCTCAGGGCATCTGTCTGTCCGGTGTAGGCGATATAGCCCTGGGCAAGCTGGACGAAACCTGTCTGCCCGAGCCTGCCCAGGCCGATGGCAAGGACCAGGTGGCGGCCTTGATCTACACGACGGGAACCACCGGCCAGCCCAAGGGCGTCATGCTTACGCATCGCAATCTGCTTTTCATCGCGGCGACGTCCAGCCAGGTGCGGGGCCTGCTGCCATCGGATCGCGCCTACGGCGTGCTGCCCATCACGCATGTGTTCGGCCTGGCTTCGGTGGCGCTGGGCACCTTGTATGCGGGGGCGTCGCTGTACCTGGCCGCGCGCTATACGCCGGCGGCATTGATCGATGCGTTGCGCAACGATGGCTTGACCATCGTGCAGGGCGTGCCCGCCATGTATGCGCGCTTGCTGGACTACGATTTCGGCGATTGGAATCCCGCCGACAGCCGCCTGCGATTCATCTATGCGGGCGGCTCGCCGCTGGACCAGACGCTGAAGGATCAGGTCGAGCGCCTGTTCGGGCGCCCTCTGCACAATGGCTATGGCATGACCGAGAGCTCGCCCACCATCAGCCAGACGCGCATCGAGTCGCCGCGCCGCGATACGTCGGTGGGTTCGGCGATTCCGGGTGTCGATATCCGTATCGTGGATGTCGCGGGCGCCGATGCGCCGCAAGGCGAAGCCGGCGAGCTATGGGTGCGCGGCCCCAACGTCATGAAAGGCTACTACCGCGATCCCGATCTGACGGCGCAGGTCCTGGACAAGGACGGCTGGCTTAACACCGGCGACATCGTCCGCCAGGATAGCGAAGGCGCGCTGTTTCTTGTCGGCCGCACGAAGGAATTGATCATCCGCTCCGGATTCAACGTGTATCCCGTCGAGGTCGAAGCGGCGCTGAACGCGCATCCGGCCGTTATCCAGTCCGCCGTGGTGGGCCGCCAGGCCGAGGAAGGCAATGAAGAGGTCGTGGCATTCGTGGAGCTTGATCCGGCCTCGGGGCCAGTCGATCCGCAGGCGCTGCATGCCTGGCTGGAGCCCCGCTTGTCTCCCTATAAAAGGCCGGCCCGCATCATCGTGATGGATGCCATGCCCGCCGCGGCCACAGGAAAGATTCTGAAGGGCCGGCTCAAAGAGCTGGCGCAGCAGTTGCGTAAAGAAGAACTCCATCCGGAGTCCAGATAATCCCAGGAGGATAGAGACAATGAAAAAGCTATGCAGAAATATCGGGTTGGCCGTTCTGACGATGTCCATAAGCAGCGGCAGTGCCTTGGCCGAGGAATTCCTGGTGGGCGAACAGGAGCCCCTGACCGGCGCCCTGGCCCGCGTGGGCACTGGCATGCACGAAGGCATTGCGGTGGCGGTCGAGGTGTTCAACAAGACCAATGGCAAGCACACCATCAAGGTGTTGACGGAGGACGACGAGTCGTCTCCGGCCAAAGCCATCGCCGCCGTCGAGAAGCTGGCCTCGCAAGGCGTGGTGGCATTCACCGGCGGCTACGGCTCGAACAATATCGGTCCGGCCTCCGATGCGGCCAACAAGCTGGGGCTTACCTATATCACCTCGGGCGGCGTGGACAACGGACTGGTCCAGCGCGGCTACAAGACCTTCTTCCGCATCAACAACACCGCCGGCTACCAGAAGGCCATGGTGGGTGTGCTGGACGACATGAAGGTCAAGTCGGCCTCGGTCATCTATTCCACCAAGGAAGCCACCGCGCACCTGGCCGAGGACGTGCAAAAGGATTTGACCGCCAAGGGCTTCAAGGTCGGCATGCATCCCTTCGATCCGGGCATCTCGGACTTCAAGCCCATCGTCAACAAGGTGCGCCTGCGCGACAAGTCCGAGGTCATCCTCATGGTGGGCTACGAGAATGATTACGTCGGCATCCTGCGCGCGGCCAAGGTGCTGAAGCCCGATGTCAAGGCGATGATAGGCGTATGGTCGCTGGCCACGCCCAAGATGGCGGCCGACTTTCCCGACCTGATGCCCAAGGTATACGGCACGGCGCTGCTGCCCTATCCGACCAACTTCAAGACGGAAGAAGGAAAGGTGTTCTACGACGCCTACAAGAAGCTGTACAAGAAGGATCCCGACTACCTGGGCCAGTTCGGCTATGTGCAGTCCATGCTGCTGTTCGAGGCGATCGCGCGCGCAGCCGACAAGGGCACCATCAAGAACGGCGGCATCGCCGAAGAGATGGCCAAGACCGATCGCAATACGCTGATAGGCCGCGTGCAGTTCACGCAGGGCGACAATCTCAATTTCGTTCATCACATGGGCCAGCACCAGGGCGAAAAAATCGAGATCGTCTGGCCGGCCGACGCCGCGACGGCGCCCATGCAGTTCCCGGGCGTTCCCTGGTAAAGACGGCGTTCACCCATGACGGAACTTATCCTTCAGGCGCTCTATTCGGGTGTGCTTCAGGGCGGATCCTACGCCCTGATCGCACTGGGCCTGGCGCTGGTGTTCGGGACGATGAAGGTCATCAACCTGGCGCATGGCGAACTGGTCCTGCTGGCGGCTTACATTGCCTATAGCGTCGAATCGTCGCTGGGCCTGAATCCGGTCTTCGCCATTCCGGTCGCCCTGGTCATCGTCTGCCTGTCGGCGCTGATCATGTATTTCCTGGTCGACCTCATCAAGACCGACCGGGAGCTGAATTCACTGATCCTGACCTACGGCATCGGCGTCATCCTGACCAACGGCATCCTGCTGATCTGGTCGGCCGACATCAAATCCACGTCGTCGGCCTGGCTGCAGGAAGCAATCGTGGTCGGGCCTTTGTACAGCATGCGCAGCGAACCGGTGTTCTTTCTGGTCAGTGTCCTGCTCATGGGCGTGCTGTGGTGGTGGCTGTCGCGCAGCTGGTACGGAAGGGCGGTGCGGGCCGTGGCCGGCAACCGCGATGCGGCCCGGCTCATGGGCATCAATCCGCGCCGCACCGAACTGGTCTCTTTTCTTATCGCCGGCATCCTGGCCTCGTTCGCGGGCGTGGCCATATTCAGCTACGGCGTAATCCAGCCCTCGCTGGGCCATGTGCTGACCATCAAGGCGTTCATCATCACGGTGCTGGCCGGCATAGGATCGATTCCGGGTGTGCTGGTGGGGGCCCTGCTGCTGGGCGTCGCCGAAGCGCTGACCATCACCCTGGCCAGCTCCGCCCTGCAGGAACTGGTCGGCATGCTGTTGTTCCTACTGGTGTTGTTCGTGCTGCCCAACGGTTTGTTCGGCGCGGCGGGGAGGCGGGGATGAAAATTGGCAAGCTTGCGCTGGCGGCGGGTCTGCTGGCCTATATCGGCGTGCCGCTGCTGCTGGGCGGCAACAACTATGTCATGAGCCTGATCATCGCCGCGCTGGTCATCGGCGGGATCGCGCTGGCCTGGGCTCTGCTGGGCAATCTGGGCGGCATGGTCAGTTTCGGCCACTCGGCCTTCTTCGGCGTGGGCGCCTACGTGTCGGCCATCCTTACCATGGAGGCGGGCGTGCCGGTCATGGCCGGCCTGCTTCTGGGAGGACTGGGCGCGGTGCTGGCATCGGTGGTCATGCTGCCGGTGTTGCGGCTGCGCGGACCCTACTTCGCGCTGGCCATATTGGCCTATGCCCATATTTTCAAGATCGTCGCCACGGAATGGTCATCGGTTACGGGCGGATCGGGAGGCTTGTCGAGCATTCCGCGTCTTCCCGAGCTGTTCGGCGTCGACCTGGCGGGCAAGGTGGGCAGCTACCTGATCATTCTTACCATCCTGGTGGTTTTCGTGCTGTGCTATCGCGCCATACGCGCCAGCCATTACGGCCTGGCCCTGCGCGCCATGCACGACAGCGAGGACGCGACCCGAGTCATCGGCGTCAACAGCACCTTGCTGAAAGCCATGATGCTGTTCGTGTCGGCATTCATGACCGGCGTCGTCGGGGCGTTCAACGTTCATTACATCAGCTTCCTCGAGCCCGACTATGCCTTCAACGGCATCTGGGTGACGCTGCCCATCATTGCGGCCATCTTCGGCGGCTATCGTACATTGTGGGGGCCCGTGGCCGGAGCGCTGACCGTCTACCTGGTCGATCAACTGGTGTTCAAGAACCTGATTCCGTCCGGCCATCAATTGATTCTGGGCGGCTTGCTCGTCGCCATGATCATCTTCAGTCCGCGCGGCTTGCTGCCCCTGCTGCGCAGGCCCTCCAGGAGGAAGCATGCTGCAGCTTGATGCACTGACGGTGCGTTTCGGCGGCCTGACGGCGGTCGATGCCGTGACGCTCAGCGCCGGCCGGGACGAAGTGCTTGGCCTGGTGGGGCCCAACGGCGCCGGCAAGACCACCTTGTTCAACGCGGTGTCGGGCCTGGTGCGGCCATCGGCCGGCCGCATTGCCTTCGACTCGGCGGACCTTGCCTCCATGCCCTTGCATCGGCGGGCGCGCATGGGCATAGGCCGCACTTTCCAGATACCGCAGCCGCTGCACGAACTGACGGTGCGTGAGAACCTGGTCGTGGCCCAGCGCTTCGCCACAGGCCGCGTCGACGATGAGCGCATCGAGCAGGTGCTGGACTTCACCAGGCTGGGCGACCGCGGCGGCCGCAATGCCGCCACGGAACTGGCCCTTACCGAATTGAAGGCCCTTGAAATCGCCAAGGCCTTGTGCACCAATCCGAAGCTGCTCTTGCTGGACGAGGTGCTGGCGGGACTGGAAACCAGTGGCAAGCGGCGCTTCATGAAAATGCTGCAGGAACTGCACAAGCAGTTCGACGTGGGGATACTGATCATCGAGCACGACATCGAAACGATCAGCCAATTGTGCGATCGGGTGGCGGCCCTGGATTTCGGCCGCTTGATTGCGCTGGGCACACCCGACGAGGTGTTCAGCGATCCCGACGTGGTGCGAAGCTATACCGGAGGCCAGGCATGATAGAAGTCGAGGGCGTACGCGCCGGCTATGGCGCGATCAATATTCTGTGGGACGTCTCGGTTTCGATCCGGCCCGGCGAATTGACCACCATCATCGGCCCCAACGGCGCCGGCAAGACCACCTTGCTGCGCGCAATCATGGGGCTGGTGCCCCTGGCTCAAGGCTCGGTGCGCCTGGACGGGAAGGTTCTGGGCGGCACGCCGACCTGGAAAATGCCCGACCTGGGCGTGGTCATGATTCCGGAGGGCCGCATGATCTTCAAGGACATGACCATAGAAGAGAATCTGATGCTCGGCGCCTTCACGAAAAAGCATCGCGCCGGCTCGCGCCGCCAATGCGAGAAGGCCTACGAGATGTTCCCGCGATTGCGCGAGCGGCGCAACCAGCCCGCCGGCACGCTCTCGGGCGGCGAGGCGCAGATGCTGGCCATGGGGCGCGGCCTCATGGCCGATCCGCGCGTGCTGATCATCGATGAACCGTCGCTGGGCCTGGCGCCCGTCATTGTGAATGAATTGTTCCAGACGCTGTCCAGGCTGAAGGAAGAGGGAAGGACCATCATCCTGGTGGAGCAAAGCACGCACAGGGCGGTCGGCGTGGCCGACCATGTCTATCTGCTGCAAAGCGGCAAGGTCGTGTTGTCCGGACGCGCGGCCGACATCGATATGGAACGACTGCACGAGTTGTATTTCGCGCATTGATCCGCCCGCCAGGGGGATCAATGCATATGATCCGCAATGTTCAGGCCGCGGATGATGTCGGCGGTGGCGAGGGCCAGCTTGGAGCTCGAGCCGTCGGTGGGCAAGGCCAGCGTCAGGTTGTTCCGTATCGTCGGCTCGACGATCTGGGAACAGGCCAGGTCGTCATGCCCCGCGTGATCGGTAATGGCCGAGCGCGGAATGACGGTGAATACGTTTCCGCGGGCGGTGGTCTCCAGTATGGAATGCACCACATCCACCTCGACCACCACATTCAGTTCCACGTTCAGGTCGCGGCAGGTGTTGTCGACCAGCGCCCGTATGGTGTTGGGCGCGCTGGGCAGGACGAGCGGATAGCGGGCCAGGTCCGCCACCTTTACCTTCCGGGGCGGGGCGGGCCGAAGGCCGCGGGGGTAGGCCAGGACGAGCTCTTCACGATAGATGGTCTCGCAGACCATGAGCACGGACGGAGGCGGTTCGTACAGCAGCGCCAGATCGACCCTGTCCTTGATCAGCCATTCGCGCATTTCCGTGCTCAGCCCTTCCGCGATGGTAATGGACGAGTCGGGGAACAGCAGGCGGAACTGCTGGACGATATGAGGCGTCAGCCGGCGGGCGATTCTCGGCGGCATCCCCAGCCTTACCTTGCCCTGTACCGATGAACGGAAGGCCAGCAGGTCCTGCCTGGCATGAATGGCCAGTGCATGGATGGCTTTGGCATGGTTCAGGAATCGCAAGCCGGCCTCTGTCGGCTCCACGCCCCGGCCGGTGCGCCGCAATAAATGCTGCTGCAACTCGGCCTCCAGCAGCTGGATCTGCCGGCTGATGGACGGCTGGGCGACGTCCAGGATCTCCACCGCCCGCGAAAAGCTGCGCTGCTCGCACACGACGATGAAGTAGTGGATCTGCTTGAGATTCATATCGGCATGATATAGGATTTTTCTATATCTGAAGTCAGCTTAGTGTTCTTGTTCCCGCCGAGGCCGCGGGGCATGATGCGCTGATGACACAAGAAATCCCCGTATCGGCGGATTGCCCGCCGCCCATGCCGCTGGAGCGCGTAGCGCGGCCGGCCAGCCGGCTGCCCGCCCACGCCTGCGACGCGCATACCCATATCTTCGGCCCTGCGTCGGTCTTTCCGTATGCGGCGGACCGGACGTATACACCGCCGGATGCCTCGTTCCAGGACTTGCGTGCCTTGCATCGCAAGCTGGGCATCTCGCGCGGCGTGATCGTCCAGCCGGGCTGCCATGGCTACGACATGTCGGCGGTGCTGGACGCCCTTGAAAAGGGGGACGGCCGGTACCGGGCCGTGGCGCTGTTGCCGCCCACAGCGACGGCTGCCGATGTCAGGCGGCTGGATGCGGCCGGCGTGCGCGGTGTGCGCTTCAACTTCGTGGCCCACCTTGAAAGTGCGGCCTGGAGCGAAGTGCGGGACATGGCTCGGCTGATCGCCCCATTCGGCTGGCACATCTGCATACATAGCGACCGGCAGTCCTTGCCGGAACTGCTTCCCCTGCTGAAGCGTCTGGAAGTTCCCTTTGTGCTGGATCACATGGGCCGGGTGGCCGCCGCCGATGGCCTGGACAGCGGCGCCTTTCGCGAACTGCTGGCCTTGCGCGGCCGCGGCGGAGCCTGGATAAAGATTTCGGGCATAGACCGCATTTCCTCGTCGGGCAGACGGCCCTACAGCGACGGCCGGCCCTTCGTGAAGGCGCTGGTCGAATCCATGGCCGACCAGCTTTTATGGGGCAGCGACTGGCCCCATCCGAACGTGCGCGGCGACATGCCGGACGATGGCGAACTGGTGGATATCTTCACAGAGATATGCTCCGGCCGCGCCGAGCAGGAAAGAATACTGGTGTCGAACCCGCAAGCCCTTTACAGGTTCGGCGATGCATGAGCCCGCGATTTTGAATGGCATTGGACTATGAGCACTTTCTTATTGAAACTGGCCGGCCTGGCCTGGAGCCCCGAACAATTGCGCAGCCTGCTTGGTCCGGCCGCCCTGGGCATCGACGGGCTTGAGCTGGATGTCCTCCACGCCGTGGAGGGTAGGGAAACCTATGCCTACCTGACTATTCCGGAAGCCCTGGCCGCGACGGCGGCGGGCGCCATGCGGCGGGTTTTCGACACTGATCTGCCTGCGCATTGTTCCGCCGCGCAGGTCATTGAACTGAGTTGCACGCAGGACGTGGCGGGCCAGGCCGCGGGCCGGCCGGCGCCCTGGCACTACATCGTCGAAACCGATATCCAGCCGGGGGACGAGCAGGATTTCAACGATTGGTATTCCACCGAGCATTTGCCCGGCCTGGCTGCCGTGCCCGGCACGGTTCGGGCCCGCCGCTACCTGGCCCGGCCCGCCGCGCCCAGGTATTACGCCGCCTACGATCTGGAAACCCTGGAGACCTTCGGATCGGAGCCCTGGCTTGCCGTGCGCGCCACCGACTGGAGCTCGCGCGTGCGCCCCAGCTTCATGAATACGAAGCGGACCATGTTCAAGCGGGTGCCGCCGCAAAAGGAAGCCTGACATGCCCAAATTATTGCCGCCCGATCCCGCGCAGATGTCCGAGCATCAACGCCGCGTCCACGATGCCATCATGTCCGGCCCGCGCGGGCGCGTACGCGGGCCGCTGGCCGTCTGGCTGCATCGCCCCGGGCTGGCCGAACATGCCCAGGCGCTGGGGCGGTATTGCCGCTACGACTCCAGTCTGGAGCCATTGCTGTCCGAGCTGGCCATCCTGACCATGGCGGCCCTGTGGCGCGCCGAGTTCGAGTGGTGGGCGCACTATCCGATCGCGATCCAGGCGGGCCTGGCGCCCGAAGCGGCGGAAGCCATACGCCGCGGAGTCCGCCCCGTCTTCCCCCGCGCGGATGAAGAGGTGGTTCACGAATTCGTCCACACCCTGGTCCAGACGCGGAGCGTGCCGGATGCCTTGTACCAGCGCGCGCTGGAGACGCTGGGCCGGGACAGGGTGGTCGATATGGTGGGCCTGGCGGGCTACTACACCCTGATCTCCATGACGCTGAACGTATTCGACATACAGCCGCCCGAGGGCGAACCCCGGCAATTCAATCAAGACTGATCTGACAGGAGCACTCCATGGCTGGACGTTTACAAGGCAAGGTCGCCATCGTGACGGGCGCGGGCAGTGTTGGCCCGGGGTGGGGCAATGGCCGGGCCATCGCCTTCCGTTTCGCCCAGGAGGGCGCCCAGGTGTTCGCGGTGGATATGAACGCGGGGGCGCTGGTGGAGACCGTCAGCAAGGTGGAAGAGGCGGGCGGCCGGATTGCCACCTGGCAGGCCGACGTCACATCCGGCGACGCGGTGCGCGAGATGGTTCGCGCCTGTGTCCAGGCCCATGGCCGGATCGACATCCTGGTCAACAACGTGGGCGGGTCGAAACGCGGCGGTCCTGTCGAACTGGACGAGGCGAGCTGGGATCAGCAGTTGGACTTCAACCTTAAAAGCGTATTCCTGGGTTGCAAGCATGTGCTGCCCGTCATGGAGAGCCAGGGCGGCGGGGCCATCGTCAATGTTTCATCGACGTCGGGCATACGCTGGACGGGCGCCGCGCAAGTGGGCTATGCCAGCGCCAAGGCCGGCGTCATCCAGTTTTCGCGCGTGGTGGCGGTCGAGTACGCGCCGAAGAACATCCGTTGCAATACGGTCATTCCGGGCCAGATGCATACGCCCATGGTCGAGACGCGGCTGGCCGGGCAGCGTGCGGGCGGCGACGTGCAGCAGCTGCTGGCCCAGCGGCAGGCCCGCATTCCCTTGCCCTTCATGGGCGACGGCATCGACACGGCCAACGCGGCCTTGTTCCTTGCGTCCGACGAGGCGCGTTTCATTACCGGCACTGAAATCCTGGTCGATGGAGGCATGAGTGTACGCTGCGGCTAATCTTTCCTCGCGCTATCCGGATCCCGCCATTATTGCGCTGGACCCGCGCTTTCATGAGCTGGTCCTGCCATTGGCCATCATCGAGAAGCTGGGCACGGGAGCGCGCTGGGCCGAAGGGCCGGTCTGGTTCGGCGACGGGCGCTACCTGCTGTTCAGCGATGTGCCCAACGACCGCATCCTGCGCTGGGACGAGATCACCGGCCAGACGCAGGTATACCGGGGGCCGTCGAATAATGCCAATGGCAACACCCGGGATCGGCAAGGGCGGCTGATTACCTGCGAACACCTGGGCCGGCGCCTGACACGGACCGAGCACGATGGAAGCATTACCGTGCTGGCCGACCGCTACCGGGGCAAGCGTTTGAATTCGCCCAACGACGTGGTGGTCAGGTCGGACGGGTCCGTCTGGTTCACCGATCCGCCATTTGGAATCGTGGGCTACTACCAGGGCGAAAAGGCGGAGCAGGAATTGCCCGCTCATGTCTATCGCCTGGATCCCGATAGCGGGGAGCTGGCCGTCGTGGCGGACTCCGTCAACGGTCCGAACGGCCTGGCATTCTCGCCCGACGAAAGCAGGCTGTATGTGGTGGAGTCGCGGGCGCGGCCGCGCAATATCCTGGCCTTCGATGTGTCTGCCGATGGGAAATCCCTCCGAGGGCAGCGCGTCCTGTTCGACGCGGGCGAGGGCACGCCGGATGGCTTCCGGGTGGATGTCCACGGGAACTTATGGTGCGGCTGGGGCATGGGCATGCCCGAGCTGGATGGGGTGCGTGTTTTTTCGCCCGAAGGAGAGTTGCTGGGAAGAATCGCGCTGCCTGAGCGCTGCGCGAATGTATGTTTCGGTGGCAAGCACCGGAATCGTCTGTTCATGGCGTCGTGTACGTCAATTTACTCGCTGTACGTCAACACGCAAGGAATTGCGGGAGGCTGAGGCCTGAAGGAGATATCCATGTCCATATTAAAAAATGATCTATTCAAACAACTGGCTTTGGCGTTGGTGCTGAGCGTGGCTGGTGCCGGCGCTTCGGCCAGTACGCCCACGACGGTCGTGGTGGCCTTTCCGGCAGGCGGGCCCGCCGACACGCTGGCCCGGGTGATTGCGGCCGAGCTGGAAACGACGCTCAAGTCCACCGTGGTGGTCGAGAACAAGCCCGGCGGCAACGGCGCCATCGCCGCCAGCTATGTCGGACGCGCCGCGCCCGACGGGCATACCCTGTTCCTGAGTTCGGCCGGCGCTATCGCCATCAATCCGCCGCTTTATCCCAAGCTGGTCTACAACCCCAAGAAAGAGCTGCAGCCGGTGACCATGCTGGTTTCGACGCCCGAAGTCCTGGTGGTGCCTGCGTCGGGCGACATCAAGTCGCTGGGCGAATTCCTGGAAGCCGCCAGGAGCAAGCCCGGCAGCGTGACCCTGTCTTCCTCCGGCATCGGCAGCATGCCGCACATGGCGATCTCTCTGCTCAAGATCGCCACCAAGGCGGATATCCTGCATGTGCCCTACAAAGGCGCGGCCCCGGCCATCAAGGATACGGTCGGCGGCCAGGTGGGAGGCTTCTTCGGCGATATCTCGGGCCTGATGGCCTTCATCAAGGACAAGCGCGTGCGTCCGATTGCGATCGCGGCGACGAAGCGTTCCGCCGTCCTGCCCGACGTTCCCACTTTCGACGAACTGGGCATCAAGAATGTACACGCCAACAACTGGTACGGCATGTTCGCGCCCAAGAACACGCCGGTGGAGACCATCGATAAGCTGAACCAGGCCTTGCGGGCGGCCCTGGGCAGCGACGCCGTGCAGAAGTACGTGCAGGCGAGCGGACTGGAAGCCTCTCCCACATCGCCGCAGGAGTTCGAAAAGCTGATCGACGAAGACACCCGGAAATGGGGCGGCGTCATCAAGGCGGAAGGGATAACCGTCAACGAATAAGCCCTGCGCCGATTCAGCAAAGCGCGCGAGGCACGGCCGCCTCGCGCGCTTTCAGTTTCCGCCCTGCATGCTCTTGAATTGCCTGCCCGCCAGCATGGCCAGCAGCACCAGCCCGGTCGAGATGGCGATCATGATGATGCCCAGGGCGGAAAGCTTCCCCCACAGGCCATCGTCGGCGAAGCTCAGTATCTGCACCGCCAGCACTTCGCTGCCGGGCCGGGAGAGCACCACGGAAACGGTCAGCTCGCGCACGAACATGGTCGCCATCAGTATCCAGGCCGACACCACGCCGGGGATGAGCAGCGGCACGATGATCCGGCGCATGGTGGTCAGGTTGGAGGCCCCGCAAACCAGCGACGATTCCTCGAGGTGGGCGTGCACTTGCACGAAGGCGCTGGCCAGCGGCCGTATTCCGTAGGGCAGGTAGGCCGCGATATAGGCCAGCAGCAAGGCGGTCAGCGTGGCGTACAGCGGCGTCTGCACGAAGAACCACATGAAGCCTATGCCGATGACGATGCCCGGAAATGAAAACGACAGGAAGCTCAGCGACTCCAGCAGGCCGGATGCGCGGGTCCGTATCTTTACGATGACGTAGGCGACGAAGGCCGACAGCAGGACGCCCAGGCTTGCACCGGCCACAGCCAGGAAGAGGCTGTTCTTCAGGGCCAGCAAGGACAAGGGATCTTCGATGACTTCGATCCAGTGCCTGAAGCTCATCAGCGAAAAGGCGCGGACGCTGGGAACCATGGAGTAGGGCACCAGCGAGGTATACAGTAGAACCGCCACAGGCAGCACGACCATCAGGAAGGACAGCGCGCCGATGCCGATGAACAGCGGGATCCGGGCGCGCTTCAGCTCGATGACCGTGGGACGGTAGCCGCGTCCCGATATGGTTACGTACTTGCCGCTTTCGGCGGTGAGCGCGCGGTACAGAACAATCAGCGCGATGGATGCGCTGAGTATGCTCATGCCCAGCGCGGCGGCCTTGCCGTAATCCGGGGTAAATCCCGTGGCGACCATCTGGTACAGATAGGTGGCCAATACGTCGACCTGGCCGGGCATGCCCAGCACGCGGGGCACGGCGTACGAAGCCAGGCTGCGCACGATGGCCAGGATGAAGGCGGCCAGGATGGCCGGCCGGAGAACCGGCAAGGTGACCCGCAGCAGGGTGCGCCAGGTGCCCGCCCCGAAGACCCGCGACGATTCTTCCAGCGCAACGTCGAAGGATGCCATGGCCGGGGCGATGATCAGGTAGGCGATGGGCATGTTCAGCAAGCCTTCGACCAATACCATGCCCCACAGTGAATAGATGTTGAAGGGCGCCTCGTCCAGCCCGAAGGCATTCATCAGCAGCGTGTTGAGCAGCCCGTTGGACGGGTTCAGCAGCAGCGCCCAGCTGACCGAAAACAGCAGGTGGGGGATCATCATCGGGACGATCGACAGCACGGTGAATGCCGACTTGAAGGGAATGTCGGTACGCGTGTTCAGATAGGCCAGCACAAGCGCCAGGCCGGTCGACAGCAATGACGAGCCAAGCACGAAGATGAGCGTGTTGACCGAGACTTCAAGCAGGAAGGGGTCGGTGTACGCGGCGGCGTATTTGCTGAGCGTGAACGTTCCGAAGGCCGTCAGGCCCTGCGAAAAGCTGCCCAGGAACAGCATCAGCACGGGGCAAAGCGTCAGGAATCCAACGATGGCGATCAGCGACCAGGTCAGTTTGGGGCGCGATTGATTCATGTTTCCGGTCAGGCCGAGACGAGCAGGCAATGGGCGGGATTCAGGCTGAAGCTGACGGCATCGCCTTCCTTTACGGGAGTGTCCGGGTCTATCCTGGCCAGCAGGCGCTCGTTTCCAACGCGTATCCGGGCTTCGTAGACTTCGCCGATGAACTCCAGCGACTCGATGTCGCCGCTGATCACGTTGCGCCCCGTGCCGGCGCGGTCGGCGCCGACGCGTATGAACTCCGGGCGTATGCACAAGGTGGCTTCGCTGCCAGGCGGCAAGGGGCGTTGCTGGCAGGCGATGGGGCCCAGGCCGGATTCGATCAGGGTCAGTTCGCCGTCCTGGCCAACTACCCGGGCGGCGATCAGATTGGCGCGCCCGATGAAATCGGCCACGTAGCGGTGGTCGGCGTCGAAATAGATTTTCTGGGGCGAACCGATTTCCACGATGCGCCCTGCCTGCATCACGGCGATGGAATCGGAGAGGGCCAGGGCTTCGACCCGGTCGTGGGTGACGTAGACCGCCGTGATGCCCAGCGTGCCCATGAAGCTTCGCAGCTCCTTGCGCGTTTCCTCGCGCAGCTTCGCGTCAAGATTGCTTAGGGGCTCGTCGAACAGGATGACCTTGGGCTCGGCGACCAGCGCCCTGGCCAGCGCCACCCGCTGCTGCTGGCCACCCGACAGCTTGGTGGCGGACCGGTTCTCGACGCCTTCCAGCTGGACGAAACGCAGGGTCTGGGCCACTTTGCGTTTTATATCGTCTTTGCGTTCGCCGCGTATCTGCAAGGGGTAGGCCACATTGTCGAAGACGCTCATGTGGGGCCAGATGGCGTAGGTCTGGAATACCATGCCCAGCCCGCGTTTCTCGGTTGGAACGGCAATGCCCCGGGCCTTGGACCAGACGACCTCGCCGCCGATGGAGATTTCCCCGTCGTCGGGTGTTTCCAGGCCCACAATGCAGCGCAGCAGCGTGGTCTTGCCGCAGCCGCTGGGGCCGAGCAGCGTGAAGATGGTGTTGGCGGGTATGGTCAGGTCGACGCTGTCCAGGGCCTTGACCGTTTTTCCCTCGGAGACGTAGTGCTTGGTGAGTCCTTGTATGCGGATCTCCATGGCTTACCTGGCGGCGAAGATCTTGCCGAACTCGCGACCCCATTTCTGGATTTCCTCGTCGCCCAGATCGCGCACGGGCTGCACCTTGGCTTTGTCTATGCCCGGAACCGGCGGGAATACGCCTTGCGCCAGAACGTATTCGCCCACCTCGTTGGCCAGCAGGCCCATGGCCTGCTTCGAGAGCCAGAAGTCGATGAAGGCGCGGGCCGCGTCGGGATGCGGGGCCTTGGCCGTCATGGCGATGGCCCGCGCCGTGCCAAGCAAAGGCTGGCCCGACTGTGGCGCCCATGCCAGCGGCGCGGGCGCTTTGGTCATGATGTACTTGGGCATGGAGATGCCGATCAGCTTTTCGCCGCTTTCCACGGGCGCGGGCGTCGGCCCGAACGAGGCCACGAACATGGGCCGGTTGGCGGCCAGGGCCTTCAGGAACTGCATCCAGTCGTCTTCGGATTTGAACACCTGTTCTTTCAGGCCGACCAGCCAGGCGATCGTCGAGGCGTGGGTGGCCGGATCGGCCATCACGATCTTGTTCTTCCACTTGGGATCGGCCAGGTCTTCGTAGCGCGCCGGCGCATCGGCCGGCTTCACGTGGTCGGTGTTGTACAGGTAGGAGACATACTCGATGCCGAACAGCGTGATGTGCTCGTCCTTGGTGGCCCATTCCGGATAGCCCGCCGTGGAGGGCGAGCGGTAGGGGGCGAGCACGCCTTTTTCCTTCAGGATCTCGAGCATGGGCAAGGGCGCCTGGACCACGTCGGCCAGCAGCTTGCCCGCATTGAACTCGGTGAGGATGGTGGGCAGGAACTTGGAGCTGGAGGTGCGCGTGTATTCGCCCTTGACGCCCGTTTCCTGCTCGAAGGCCTTCATGATGGGGGAAACGGCGGTGATGTTGGCATAGAACACCGCCTTGCCCTGCTGCCTGGCCAGTGCGTACGGATCCGCAGCGAAAGCCGAGGGCAGGGCGCCCGGCATGTGGGCCAGGCCCGATGCGGCTGCCAACTTAAGAAAAATCCGACGATCTATCGTACCCATGGCTGTCTCCTTTTTGATGGTGGCGCGGAGCCGCGCTCCCGCCATTTTTGGGCAAATGGTAGCCGGTCGGCCGGCTGTTTACAAGGAAATAAGTTGTGCTGGGACATGGCTGCTTTGTGCTACCTTACGATTTTCCCGGATAGGCTCCGGCTGCATTCCTTTCATACTTCATGTCCTCTTGTTCCGTAGCCGTAATAGGCGGTGGTCCCGCTGGCCTGATGGCGGCCGAAACGCTGGCGCGGGCCGGCGTGCATGTCGACGTCTACGATGCCATGCCGTCCGTCGGCCGCAAATTCCTGCTGGCCGGCCGGGGCGGCCTTAATTTGACGCATAGCGAGCCGGCGCCGGCATTCCGCTCGCGCTTCGGCGCCCGCGCCGGGCGGGTCGCGCCCTGGCTGGACCTTATGGATGCGCAAGCCTTGCGGCAATGGGCGGACGAGCTTGGCGTGGAAACCTTCGTCGGTTCTTCAGGCCGCGTCTTTCCGGCGGAAATGAAGGCGGCGCCGTTGCTGCGCAAGTGGTTGCAAAGATTGAAATCCAATGGCGTGGCGCTGCATGCGCGGCATGTATGGCGGGGCTGGACGGCCGAGGGGGCCTGGCGATTCGACACGCCCCAGGGGCCGGTGGCGCGGCATGCCGATGCCGTGGTGCTGGCCCTGGGCGGGGCCAGCTGGGCGCGCCTGGGCTCGGATGGCGCCTGGCGCGCCTTGCTGGAGCAGCGGGACATTGGCGTTTCGCCTTTCCAGCCGGCCAATGGCGGTTTCCTGGCCGGCTGGGGAGATTATTTCTCGGGGCGCTTTGCGGGCGAGCCCCTCAAGGCGGTCGCCGCCGCGCCGCCGGGCGACTTCGATATGCGGGCGGGCGAATGCATGGTGACTTCGGACGGTCTTGAGGGCGGCCTGGTCTATGGGTGGTCCGCGCAACTGCGCGAGACTCTGCTGGCCGAAGGAAGCGCCGTATTGCGCATCGACCTGCTGCCCGGCCGCAGCCTGACGCGGGTATGCGAAGAGGTCGCCCGGCCGCGCGGTTCCCGATCCTGGTCCAGCCATCTGGCCAGTCGCCTGGGATTGCGCGGGGTCAAGGCCGGATTGCTGCGCGAATGCCTGCCAAAAGAGACCTTCGATGACCCCGAGGCGTTGGCCGCGGCCATAAAGGGCGTGCCCGTGCGCCTGACCGGCATGCGGCCCCTGGATGAAGCCATCAGCACGGCCGGCGGTGTCCGCTTCGACGGCCTGACCGATGATTCGATGCTGCGCGCTATGCCGGGCGTATTTTGCGCGGGCGAAATGCTGGATTGGGAGGCGCCCACCGGCGGCTATCTGCTGACGGCCTGCTTCGCCAGCGGCCGGGCGGCCGGCCGGGGCGTGCTGCGCTGGCTGGACGATCGGGCGCCAGTCCTTAACGAAACGCCTTGAGTTTTCTGCGGCGCCTTGCCAGATAGGCGGTCGTCGATCATGGAAAAACCACCGCAAATACGATCCATGCCGCAATGGCGGCCCCCGGCGGCGATCCGGCCTGCCGCTCAGGTCACCGGGGCCGGATTGAACAGGACCAGCGCGTTCGCCAGCTTCCAGTGTTCGGCCCAGGTCTTTTTGCGGCCGCTCGCCACGTCCAGCATCAGGTGGAACAATTCCCAGCCCACCTCCTCGATGCTGGCGGAGCCATCCGCGATCCGGCCGGCATTGACGTCCATCAAGTCATGCCAGCGCCGGGCAAGGTCGCTGCGCGTCGCCACCTTGATGACGGGGCATTCCGCCAGGCCGTACGGCGTCCCGCGTCCCGTGGTGAATACATGAAGGTTCATGCCCGCGGCAAGTTGAAGCGTGCAGCAGATGAAATCGCTTGCCGGGGTGGCGGCGAAGGTCAATCCCTTTGACTTCAGCTTTTCACCGGGGGCGAGCACGCCGGAAATCGGCGCCGAGCCCGACTTGACGATGGACCCCATCGCTTTCTCGACGATATTCGACAGGCCGCCCTTCTTGTTGCCCGGCGTGGTGTTGGCGCTTCTATCTACGCTGCCCCGCTTCAGGTAGGCGTCATACCAGGCCATTTCGCGGATCATGGCCTCGGCCACTTCCGGCGAGCTCGCCCGGGCGGTCAACTGGGCGATTCCGTCGCGCACCTCGGTGGTCTCGGAAAAGACCACGCTCGCGCCCGCGCGGACCAGGAGGTCCGTGCAGAAGCCGACGGCGGGGTTGGCCGTGACGCCGGAGAAAGCATCGCTGCCGCCGCATTGCACGCCGACCACCAGTTCGCTGGCCGGCACGGTTTCCCTTTTACGGGCATTCAGGCGTCGAAGGTGGCTTTCAGCCTGGCGCATGATGGACTCGACCATGGACATGAAGCCCACGTGGGCCTCGTCCTGCAAGCAAACCACGTCCGGCCCGCCACCGGCGGCCGCCGTGTCTGGAACGGCCTTGTCCGCCTCGATGCGCGGAATGACGCCGGGAGGCAGAAGGCGTTCGGGCTGGAGCTTTTCACAGCCCAGGCTGACCACCATGACTTCGCCGCCAAAATTGGGGTTCAGGCTGATGTTGCGTAAGGTACGGATCGGGACGACGGCATCGGGCGCATCGATGGCCACCCCGCAGCCGTAGCTGTGCTCCAGGGCCACGACATCGTCCACATTGGGATAGCTGGGCAGCAGTTCGGCCTTGATGCGTTGCACGGCAAATGCGGTGACGCCGGCGACGCACTGCACGGTTTGCGTAATGGCCAGGATGTTGCGCGTCCCCACCGATCCATCCCGATTCCTGTAGCCCTCGAAGGTATAGCCGGCAAGCGCGTCTTGCGCAGGGCGCTTTACCGTGGCCATGGGCAGGCCGTCCAGGTCACGGGCTTCGGGCATCTTCAGCAGGCGTTCGTTTACCCAGCTGCCGGCCGGGATCGTCTCGATGGCATAGCCGATAGGAATGCCGTAGCGCAATACTTCGGTGCCGCCGGGTATATCGACCAGCGCCACCTTGTGGCCTTGCGGAACCCCATTGCGCAGGACGAGGCCGGATGGCAGCACGGTGCCTGCGGGCAGGCCGCCGTCATTGGCCACGATGGCCACGTTATCGTGGCTATGCATCATGATCGTCAGAGGGGCTGTGCGGGATACAACGGGCATCCTTATCTCCTGGGCTTGAAGGGCAAATTGGTAGCGGTACCATTGTAAGCCTTAACAGGTGGAAAAATCCAATATATCCTCATCGTCATCCAGCGACAGCGTTGCCCAGCGCCAAGCCTCTTATCATGCTCAATCAAGCATACAGGCGTCGAATAGCCCTTTTTTCATCATGGCTTTAGATCCCGAATTAACGCTGAACCTAGTGCAAACACCTAAAGAAAATTATTGACGGTAATATTTGGTATCGCTACCATTGCTGCTGAATGGTAGCGATACCATAAAGGCTGCCTCATTAGCGCGGCCCAGAGCGGCTTCATCATTCTTTTTAAAATATGCCCAGGAGGCAACATGAAAAAAATACTCTGCGCGCTTGCCGCGACCTTAGCCATGACGTCGGCCCATGCGGCCTGGCCCGACAAGACGGTAACGATGGTGGTTCCCTTCCCGCCGGGCGGCTCCACAGACCTGATTGGCCGTTTGCTGGCTTCCAAGCTCGAAACCCAGCTTGGGCAGACTTTCGTGGTCGACAACAAGGCCGGCGCAACAGGCACGATCGGCGCGGCCCATGTCGCCCGCTCCAAACCCGACGGCTACACCTTGCTGGTATCGTCGCTGGGCCCATACGTCATCGCGCCGCACCTGTACAGCAAGGTGTCCTATGACGCGCTCAAGGATTTCGACTACCTTACGGTGGCCGTGCAGGCGCCCAACGTCCTGGTCGTACCGGAAACCTCCAAGCACAAATCCGTTGCCGATGTGATTGCATTCGAAAAAGCAAATCCGGATACCATGACATTCGGCTCTTCGGGCAGCGGCAGCAGCGACCACCTGACAGCCGAGCTCTTCTGGCGCCAGACCGGCACCAGCGGCGTTCACGTGCCCTATAAAGGCGGCGGCCCCGTCCTGGCGGCGCTGCTGGGCTCGCAAGTGGATGCCTCGTTCATGAACATCAACACCGCCATACCGCAGATCAAATCCGGAAAGCTGAAGGCCTTGGCGATAACCAGCGCCAAGCGCTCGCCCTTGCTGCCCGAGGTGCCTACCTTGGCCGAGTCCGGCATCAAGGACGCCAATGTCTACTCGTGGCAGGCCATCGCCGCTCCGCACGGCTTGCCGGCCGACGTAAAGGCCAAGCTGCACGATGCGATGGTCAAAGGCCTGAACGATCCGGCCGTGAAACCCAAGCTGCTGGAGCTGGGCTTCGAAATCGTAGGCAACACGCCGGAAGAGTTCACGCGCTTCCAGGCCGCCGAGTTCAAGCGTTGGAAAGACCTGATCGAGGCCCGCAAGATCAACGCCAACTAACGCGGCAAGCACAATGCGGCCGGGCAGCACGCATCGGCCGGAAGAAGGAATCGCGCATGCGCCTGCCGGGGCATGCGCGATTTGCTTCATGCCGGTGTTTTGGCGGTCGGAGCGGCCGCACGTATACTCGCTCTTTGGATCGAAGGGCCAGCCCGCCGGATATCCGCGGCGGCCTTTCGACATGCATACCTTCAACACGGGCGCATCTTGAATCCCATGAGCGAAAAAGACATTACGAAGCGATCCAGGCGCGGCAGCGGGGCCATCACGCTCAGGGACGTTGCGCGCCTGGCGGGCGTTTCGCCCATTACCGCATCCAGGGCGCTGAATACGCCCGACCAGGTTGCGGCGGAGACGCGCCAGAAGGTGCTGGACGCCGTTCAGCGCACCGGTTATGTGCCCAACAGGATGGCCGGCGGCCTGGCATCGTCGCGCAGCCGCCTGATCGCCGCCGTGGTGCCCAGCACCGTGATGTCGGTATTCATGGAAACCATCGAGGCCCTGAATGGCACGCTGTTCGACGCGGGCTACCAGCTGATGCTGGGGCAGTCGGGTTATTCGCCCCACCGGGAGGAGCTGTTGCTGGAAGCCATTATCGGCCGGCGGCCCGATGGCATCTTTCTTACGGGCATCATGCAGCAGGGCAAGGGCCGGACACGCCTGCTGGCTTCGGGCATCCCCGTGGTGGAAACCTGGGATCTGACCCCTACGCCCATCGACATGCTGGTCGGGTTCTCGCACCTGGAGATCGGCCACGAGGTCGCTCATTTTTTCATAGGAAGAGGCCGGCGCCGCCTGGGTATCGTGCAAGCCAACGATGAACGCGCCAACCGGCGTTCCCGCGCCTTCGCCGAAGTGGCCGGGCAAAGCGGGCTGGCCGATGTCTCGATCGTGAATGTGGGCGCCTCGCGCTCCATCAAAAGCGGGCGCGAGGCGCTGGGCAGGCTGCTTGCCGCGGCCCCCGACGTGGACGCGATCTTCTGCAGTTCCGACCTTCTGGCCCTGGGCGTCATGACCGAGGCGCGGGCCCGCAATATTCCCATTCCAGGCCAGATCGCCATCATGGGTTTCGGCGATGTGCCATTCGTGGCGGATATGGTTCCGTCGCTCAGCACCGTGCATATCAACGGGGCCAACATCGGCAAGCTGGCGGCCCGCTGCCTGATCGACAGGGCGGACGACCGCTCGGTCGATCAACGTGTCGTCGACGTGGGGTTTTCCATTGTTGAGCGCGAAACCACAGACTAGTGCAAACCCTAGGTGGTTTTGATTGACGGCATGTTTTGGTACCGCTACCATTTCAATATTCGATATGGTAGCGGTACCAAACCGCATTCCCCACCGCCTTCACCCAAATCAAAGGACTTTCATGAATCCCCAGGAACTCAAAGCCATCATGTCCCATGGCTTGCTGTCGTTTCCTCTGACCGATTTCGACGCGCAAGGCGAATTCAATGCCAAGGGCTATGCCGCACGTCTGGAGTGGCTGGCTCCGCACGGCGCCAGCGCGCTGTTTGCGGCGGGCGGCACGGGCGAGTTCTTTTCGCTGGCCGGCGACGAGTACGCGGCCGTCATCAAGACGGCGGTGCAGACCTGCAAGGGCAAGGTGCCCATCATTGCCGGCGCGGGCGGCCCCACACGTTTCGCCATCCAGTGCGCCCAGGAAGCCGAGCGGCAGGGCGCCCATGGCATCCTGCTGCTGCCGCACTACCTGACGGAAGCCAGCCAGGAAGGTCTGATCGCACATGTGGAGGCCGTGTGCAAGAGCGTGAAGTTCGGCGTCATCGTCTACAACCGCAATGTGTGCAGGCTGACTCCCGATTCGCTGGCCATCCTGGCCGAGCGCTGTCCCAATCTGATCGGCTTCAAGGACGGCATCGGCGACATCGAACTGATGTCCTCCATCTTCCTGAAGATGGGCGACCGATTCTCTTACCTGGGCGGGCTGCCGACGGCGGAAGTGTATGCCGCCGCCTACAAGGCCCTGGGGACGCCCGTATACTCATCCGCCGTATTCAACTTCATACCAAAGACCGCCATGCAGTTCTACAACGCGGTGGCGAACGACGACATGGCTACCCAGCATCGCCTGCTGCGCGAGTTCTTCATGCCCTACCTCAGGCTGCGCAACCGCTCGGCCGGCTATGCGGTCAGCATCGTCAAGGCCGGCGCCAGCCTGGTGGGGCATTCCGCCGGGCCGGTGCGTCCGCCCCTGACGGACCTGAAACCCGCCGAACTCGAAGAGCTGAAAGCCCTGATCGAGAAGCTGGGTCCCCAATAATCACATACTCAAGCCGGTAAATCATGATGTCCGCATCCACACCCGTCGTCACCGCATTGCGCGTCATACCCGTCGCGGGGCATGACGGCATGCTGCTCAATCTCAGCGGCGCGCACGCGCCTTTCTTCACCCGGAACCTGGTCATCGTTACGGACAGCAGCGGGCATACCGGCGTGGGTGAAGTCCCCGGAGGGGAAAAAATCCGCAAGACGCTCGAGGACGCCGCCGCGCTGGCCGTGGGCCGTCCCATAGGCGCCTATAACGCCGTGCTGACCGCCATGCGCGGACACTTCGCCGATCGCGATAGCGGCGGGCGCGGCCAGCAGACCTTCGACCTGCGCGTGGCCATCCACGCGGTCACGGCCGTGGAATCGGCCATGCTGGACCTGCTGGGCCAGCACCTGGGCGTGCCCGTGGCCGCCTTGCTGGGCGAGGGCCAGCAGCGCGAGGCCGTGCAGATGCTGGGTTACCTGTTTTATGTGGGCGACCGGCGCAAGACCGACCTGCCTTACCGCAGCGAGCCGGATGCCGCCGACGACTGGACCCGGCTGCGCCACGAAGAGGCGCTGACGCCCGAGGCGATCGTGCGCCTGGCCGAGGCGGCGCAGGCGCGCTACGGGTTCCAGGACTTCAAGCTGAAAGGGGGCGTGTTGCGCGGCGAAGAAGAAGTGGAGGCCATCCGCGCGCTGCACGAACGCTTCCCGCAGGCGCGCTGCACGCTGGATCCGAACGGCGGCTGGCTGCTGAAGGATGCCGTGCGCCTTACCCGGGACCTGCATGGCGTGCTGGCCTATGCCGAAGACCCTTGCGGCGCGGAAGGCGTTTTCTCGGGACGCGAGGTCATGGCCGAGTTTCGCCGGGCCACCGGCCTGCCCACCGCCACCAACATGGTGGCGACCGATTGGCGCGAGATGGCGCATGCGCTGTCGCTGCAATCGGTGGACATCCCGCTGGCCGACCCGCATTTCTGGACCATGTCGGGCTCCGTCAGGGTCGCCCAAACCTGCCAGGCCTTCGGCCTGACCTGGGGCTCTCATTCCAACAATCACTTCGACGTGTCCCTGGCCATGTTCACCCACGTCGGCGCCGCCGCGCCGGGGCGCGTGACCGCCATCGATACGCACTGGATCTGGCAGGACGGCCAGCGCCTGACCAAGGAGCCGCTGCAGATCGTGGACGGCTACGTTCAGGTGCCCAGGAAGCCCGGCCTGGGCGTGGAGCTGGACATGGCCGAAGTCGAAAAGGCGCATCAACTCTATCTGCAGCACGGCCTGGGCGCTCGCGATGACGCCATCGCCATGCAGTATCTGGTGCCGGGCTGGACCTTCGATTCCAAGAGGCCTTGCCTGGTGCGCTAGTGCAAGACGCCTGGGAGCCATGGATGAACTGCGCTCCATCGCCCGGACGGCTTCCGGGCGGTGGGGCGCAGTCCCATTTTGGAGGCTGCTATTCGCCCGTGAAGTTGGCCGGGCGTTTTTCGTTGAATGCGCGTACGCCTTCCAGGCGATCCTTCGTGGGGATCGTGCGATAGTAGGCTTCCAGCTCGAACCGATAACCGCTGGAAAGGTCGAGTTGGGTCGCCATGGTCAGTGACTTCTTGGCTTGCCTGATTGAAATCGGCGCGTTCTGCGCGATGCGTTTTGCGGTCGCCATTGTCTCGTTCAGCAACTGATCGGGTGCGCATACCTTGTTGACGACACCCCAATCATAGGCTTCGCGCGCATTGAACGGCAGGCCGGTGAGGGTGATCTCTTTCGCGCGGCGTACCCCGCAAGCACGAGGCAGGTTCTGCGTGCCGCTGGCTCCGGGAATAATCCCCAGGGTGACTTCCGTCAAGGCGAATCGGGCGGTTTCAGCGGCGTAGGCGAAGTCCACTGCCACCGCCAATTCACACCCCCCGCCGAACGCCGCGCCGTTGATGGCGGCGATGATGGGAACGGGGCAATCCTGGATGTGACGCATCAACTGCTCGGTCAGTGCGTGCTGGCGGCGCCATGTCTCGTCGCTCATTCCATGGCGCTCTTTCAAATCGCCCCCCGCGCAAAATATTTTCTCGCCGGCGCCTGTCATGACCAGGCAACGAACCTGGGCGGGATCGACATACAGCTCTGAAAACAGATCGACCAGGTCGGTCAGCATCTGGGTGTTCAAGGCATTGCCGGACTGGGGGCGATTGAGCACGACAGTCAGGACGTGATCCTGTTCGGTCAAGAGCAGGGTTTCATAGGTTTTATTCATCGTTTCGTTCAAGCCTTTGAAGGTTGGTCAACTATCTGAAGGAAGCGAGAGGCCAGTGCAGGATCCGAACGTCCGCACCCGATGGCTACTGTGTTGTCAGGCTCCTCTCTTTTTCATAGTGTATACACTAAGGCCTACGGGATCAACAGCCGTTTCTCCTTTCAATGTGTGAAAAACAAAACAAGGAAATCTTGGGCAGAGCTTCAGGTCGGTTCGAACTGGCCTTGGAGGTGTTTTTTTCAAATTTTCCAGCAGTCGAAAATGTGAATATTTACTAGCTTATTCATGGGCTTATGGTGCCAAGTTGGCTTCCTTGATCTTGATGGATGTTTGCGCTGTCTGGTGGGTCATTCCATTTGGATCGATGTCCTGTTGCGAATTTTATTCTTGACAGCAAAGAAATATGTCTCTAATCTTTTTCGTAAAGTGTATACACTAAGAGTAAATCGTCTAAGCCAAACGGAGTTGGAGAGGCATATGCAGTGTTCGTCGAAGAACGGCGACAGTCATTTACCCCTGAAGGGAATAAGGGTCGTCACCTTGGAGCATGCCCTGGCAGGCCCATTGTGTACCCGGCATCTGGCCGATCTCGGGGCCGAAGTCATAAAAATCGAAAGGCCCGGGGAAGGAGATTTTTCCCGAGGGTATGACGACCATGTCCATGGACAGTCGAATTATTTCGTGTGGCTGAACCGGGGAAAGCGCAGTTTGTCCATCGACATAAAGCATGAGCGGTCGGGCGCCATCCTCAGGCGGCTCATGCGGTCGGCGGATGTCATGGTGCAGAATCTGGCGCCGGGGGCGACCAAACGCATCGGACTGGATTATGAAACCCTGAGCCAGGAAAACCCCAGGCTGATCGTCGCCGATATTTCCGGGTACGGAGAAGGCGGCTCCTACGTCAATAAAAAAGCATACGACATGCTGATCCAGGCCGAAGCAGGCGTAATCAGCATCAACGGCAGCGAAGATGTGCCGGCGCGAATGGGCTTGTCCATCGTGGACCTTGCAACGGGGCTTTATACGCACACTGCAGTGCTGGCCGCACTGGTTCGCCGAGGACAAACGGGGCAGGGGGCCAATGTAAAGGTTGCAATGCTGGATGCCATTGCGGAATGGATGACCTATCCCATGTATCGCTATGCCTATCAGGGTGGCATGGTTCCGCGCCTGGCCATGAACAATCCCAACATTGCGCCGTATGGCGCCCATGCCACGAAAGACGGCAGCGTCATCTTCAGCATTCAGAACGAGCGGGAATGGCGCTCGTTCTGTGCCGGCGTCATGGGGGCCCCGGAGCTGGCGACCAACGAGAAATACGAAAGCAACAGCGTGCGCATCAAGAACGCCAAAGCGCTTACTCGGTGCATCGAACAACATTTCTCCAGCCTGTCCACTACAGAGGCGATTCGTTTGCTGGACAAGGCGGGCATTGCAAACGGCAGGCTGAATACGGCCAAGGAGTTGTGGGAACACACCCAGTTGGCCGAGCGTGACCGGTGGCGGGATGTCCGCATCCCCGGAGGCAATACCATCCGGGCCCTGTTGCCGCCGATGACGTTCACGGATTTCGAATATGAAATGGGTTCGGTGCCCGCTTTAGGCGAGCATACCGCCGAAATTCTTTCATGCCTGGACTTCACGCCCAGTGAAATCCAGGAGTTCTATGAGCAGGACGCGGTGGCGTAGCCCAGGCGCAGCCACCCGGAGTTCAGCAACTTAATCACCAAAAGGAATGAAATGGTCAAGAAGGCAAGTTGGAAAGGGCGTTTTTTTGAAGATTTTGAAGTGGGCGACGTTTACCGCCATCCCTTGGGGCGAACCATACTGTCCGCGGACAACACATGGTTCACACTGCTGACTCAGGCACCTGCACCCATACATTACGATCATCATTACGCCAGCCAGACCGAGTGGAAGAAGCCCATCGTGAATTCCACGTTCGTGCTGGCGCTGGTCACCGGACAGAGCGTCACCGACCTGTCGCAGAATGTATTCGCGAATCTGGGCTGGGACAAGGTCGTGATGCCCAAGCCGGTATTCGAGGGCGACACCATTTACTCGCAGTCGGAAGTCCTTGAACTGCGCGATTCAAACTCACGTCCCAACATCGGCATTCTCAAGGTCAGGACGATCGGTTTCAACCAGGACGGCGTGGAAGTGATCAGTTTCTTCCGGACCATGATGATCTTCCGGGAAGGGCAAGGCCCCGAAATCCCGACCCCCAAAGTGAAAAACAGCTAAGCGGTACAAACCGCAAAGCATCCAATGGCGCGGCCAGGGTGGCCGCGCACGACATCACCCGAGACGAGGAGACAAAAATGTCGAAATTACTGAGCAAGTGCCTGGCACTTTTCATCGCTGTAGGATTACCCGCGGCCGCCTTGGCTGAAACCTATCCCGATAAGCCGATACGGATGATCATTGCCAATGCGGTGGGCGGCGGCACCGACTCATCAGGCCGCATCATCGCCCAGCAATTGGCCAAGTCGATGGGCCAGTCCGTGGTCGTGGAAAACTATGCGGGAGCCGGCGGGGTGATTGGCGGGAACATCGCGGCCAAGGCGGCGCCCAACGGATACAACGTATTCTATGATTCGGCCTCGTTCGCGGTGAATCCGGCCATCCGCAAGCTGCCGTACGACCCCGAAAAAGACTTCGTGCCATTGTCCCTGTCCATCAGCCAGCCGAATATCCTGGTGGTGGCGATGGACTCGCCCTACAAGACATTTGCCGACTTCCTGGAAGCCGCGAAAAAACAACCGGGCGCCCTGACGTTCGGCTCGGCAGGGGTCGGAACGGGCCAGCACATGACGGGCGAACTCTTCAAGAACGTTGCTCAGGTGGACATGCTGCACGTGCCCTACAAGGGTGGCGCGGCCGTGTACAACGACTTGATCGCAGGCCGGATCACCTGCTACTGGGGCAACGCAGGGTCGGGCATGCCTTTCATCAAGGGCAAACGAGTGCGTCCGCTGGCCGTCACCTCTTCCGAACGCCACCCCTCCCTGCCCGACGTGCCCACCATGAAAGAACTGGGCTACAAGGACTTCGAGGTGCTGGAGTGGGCCGGCGCCTATGTTCCCGCGGGAACGCCTGATGCCATCGTGCAACGGCTGTCGAAAGAGTTCCAGATGGCTGTCCATGAGCCTGCCGTCAAGGAAAGCCTGGAAAAAATGGGTGTTTTCGCACTTGGAACGCCACAGGAGGATTTCAAGAAGTTCCTGGCAGCCGACTTCAAGCGCTGGAAGGAAGTGGCCGACAAGAACAACATCAAGGTGGACTAGTCCGCCTGATCGGGCAGGGCATGCCCGGAGGACAGCGGTCTTGCAAGCCGCTGTGAATATTGGGGAGGCCGCAGCCTCCCCAATAGGCGTATCTGGCTGGAAACAACAAAGAATCGGGAAGTTGAAAATGAGCGAGCATGTAGAGATATGTGAAGTGGGCCCGCGCGATGGCCTGCAAATGGTCAAGGATGTCGTGCCGACCGAGACGAAACTGAAATGGATCAACCAGCTTCTGGATGCCGGCTTGCCGGAGGTGGAGGCCGGAAGCTTCGTTCCTCCCAGGCTGGTGCCGCAAATGGCCGATACCGACACCGTCATCCGGAGCTTGCTGCGCGCCGGTCGATCCGGCGTGGCGGCGCTTGTGCCCAATCTGAAAGGCGCCCAATTCGCCTACGAGGCGGGCGCAGAGGTCGTCATCATTCCTGTTTCCGTCAGCGACAGCCACAGCATGGCCAATACGCGTAAAACGACGCTCGACCAGGTCAAGGAAGTGGGCGCCATCGTCGACTGGGTCAAGTCGCAGCCGCGCGCCATGCGCGTGGATGTCGGATGCGCCACCGCGTTTGGCTGTTCAATGGAAGGCGGAGTGTCGCAGAAAAAAGTGGTTCAGACGGCGTATGGCTTGGCCCAGGCAGGGGCCGACAGGGTCGTCCTGGCCGATACGGTGGGGTATGCCAATCCCGCCCTGGTCCGCTCAACGATACGCGCGGTGCGTCAGGAGATCGGCCAGGTACTGTATAAGCTGCATCTGCACGATACCTTGGGCATGGGCCTGGCCAATGCGGTGGCGGGGCTCGACGAAGGCATACGCTGCTTCGATGCCTCGCTGGCCGGCTTGGGCGGTTGCCCGTTTGCTCCCGGGGCGACAGGCAACATCGTTACCGAGGACCTGGTGTACATGGTTGAAAGCATGGGGATGACGACAGGAATCTCATTGGACGGGCTGTTCGAGGCGCGCAAGACACTGGCGTCGGCGTTGCCCAATGAGCCTTTGCACGGCAATGTCTATTTGGCGGGAGCGCCCCGCATCACGCCACTGCCCTGATGGTGTAAGAAAAGAGCCCTGCGGCCTCCAGGTTTCACCGGAGGCCGCAGGGCTCGCGCATGGCGCACGTGCTGGATCAGTAGGCGGCGTAGCTGTTCACGAGATCCAGGGCCTGGATGCAATCGCCGAAGGCTGCCGCGTCGAATTGGGTGGATGTGTCGCTGCTGGCCTCGACCATGCCCAGGAAGTCGATACCCGATTCCGCTTCCTGTGCGAACACGCGGACTTGCAATGTCTCGGGACGCTTTTCGAAGCTGCTGCGCATCCCGGCCACAATCATGGAGCCGGCCGACTCCGGTAGCCCGCGGAACCTGAGCAGCAGAATGCGGGGTGCGCGGCGTGTAATGAGGTTCCCTGGAAACACCTGCGCCCCTGCGGAACGATACACCTGCACGCGGCTGGTCACGCGCTTGGTCCAGGGGCTGGCATTGTCGAACGAGACGCGCAGGTAGTCGGGCGAGCTTAGAACATCGGGGTTCACGACATCATAGATCGCCATGTATTTGGGCGCGCCCGAGATGCAGACGTAGCGGATCCCGGTTTCAAATCCCGGTACGGCCAGTCGCTCGGGAATATGTTCTGTGTCATACCACGCATTGAACTCGTCTTCCAGCGTGGGCGGCGGCTGCATCAAAACCAGAAGCAGGCCTTTTTTATCTGTATGGCTCAAGAGAGTCTCCTTTGCATGGTGGGTTCCTGGACGGTTCAAAGTCCGTTTCCAGCGATGAAATCAAGAATGAGTTCCGTAAACTCCACCGGTCGCTGAAAGGGGGCGAAATGCGCCGCTTGCTCCAGGATGGCATATTCCGACCGGGGGAGCAGTTCACGGGTTTGGCTGGCGACGGCAGGCGGCAACAGACGATCGTGACGGGCCGCCACCAAAAGCGTCGGGCAGGCGACGCGCTGCAAGGCCTGCGTGACGTCCAGTCCGGCGAAGCCGCGTGCGGATCGGGCATACGCCGCTGCATCCTGGCGTGAAAACCTGTCCATATAGTCGTCGTAGCGCTTGTCTTTCGGTTGCCGATGGAATGCATTGTCCACGGCATCGGGAAGGATGGCTTGCATTCCGCCCGCCTGGACCCGAGCTGCGCGATCTTCCAGCGCGGCGCCGGCCGCCGGCTCGATGCGGGGGCCAGGATTGGACAGTATCAACGCAGACGTGCGGCCGGGGTGCTGATCGGCATACGCCGTCGCGACCATGGAGCCGATGGCGCATCCGACCAGTATGACCCGGTCGATGTTCAGCGTGCTGCGCAATCGTTCAAGGTCGCCGACACATTCCTCGACCGAAACGGGGCCGATCGAACGCATCGACTCGCCCGCTGACCTCAGGTCGCATGCAATACAGGTCCTGTGAGGGCTCAGCAGGGCAATGCATTCATCCCAGAAATGCAGGTCGGCGCCCAGCGGATGAATGAAAAGCAGGGCGGGTTTTCCTGAATCGATTTTTTGAATCGTGTAGTTCAACAGTTCACGCATGGATATCGGCTTTTATTGAATGTGTCCGGTATTGCCGCCTGTCGTGCGCACAGGGTCCCAGTGCGCACGGAGAAATTCCAGGACGGTTGCGTTGAATGTATCGGGGGTCTCGATTTGCATCATGTGCGGCGCTCCGGCCAGCTTGACGTGTTGCGCGCCTGGAATGGCGCCGGCGAGTTGCTCGGTGGCCGCCAGAGGCGTCGCTGCATCATTTTCTCCAGCGATGATCAAGGCGGGAATCGCGATCTCGCTCAGCCTGGACATGGCGTCGAACTGGGCAATGGCATGCCAGGCGCAAGACCAATTGTCCGCATTCGCGTGCTGCAGCGTATGGCGAATTTTTTCTACGGCCGGGTTTGCCTTGAAGGCCGGCGTGACCCAGCGTTCTATGGTTTCATCGACCACGGCGACCATTCCTTCGCGTTGGGCCTTCAGCCCTCGCTCGCGCAGCGCCAGACGGATCTGATCGGTGAATCCGCCGGTGCATCCGCACAGGATGAGTCCCGCAACGGCGTCGGGGTCGTCCAGCGCCAGCTTCTGCGCAAGCATTCCGCCAAACGAGAGTCCCAGGACAATGGGCTTGCCCGTGCAGTGGCGCCGGATGGCGGCTTGAATGTCTTTGACGTAGGTATCCAGCGTCGTTTCAGGATGGCAGGCCATGGATGAGCCATGGCCCCGCAGATCCAGTCCCAATGTCTTGTACGACTGCGACGCTGCATCCATGACGCTGGTCATGAAGGTATGATCCAGGCCGACCGGATGGAGGATGACGAGCTCGGGTCCGCTTTCGCCCTGTATATGGCAATGCAGCTCGTCAGCGTTCCGTGTCATGTGTATTCCTTTTTTCAGTTGTGCAGCGTAAAGACATGGGGGTTCACTAGACAGTGAATATATGGATTGCGCAGACGCCATGGTCGAAGCCGCTGATGCCCCCGCCGGTCGCATGGGTCAGGCCGACCTTGGCGCCTTCCACCTGGCGTTTGCCGCAACGCCCTTGCAGCTGTCGCACCACTTCCACGACTTGGGCCGCCCCGGTCACGGCGACCGGATGCCCTTTGGACAGGAGGCCGCCGCTGGGGTTGACGGGGATTTTTCCGCCCAGTGAGGAATCGCCGCTTTCCAAGAGCCTGATGGCTTCGCCACGCTCGCAAAAGCCGAAGGCTTCGTAGTACATGAGTTCGGCGCTTGTGAAGGCGTCGTGCACTTCAGCCACGTCGACGTCTTCAGGACCGATGCCGGCTTCCTCGTAGGTCTGTTGCGCGCAGCGAACCGTGATATCGGGCGAGGTCATGTCGCGGAAGCCGCCTACGAATTCCCCGGACACGATGTGCGATGCGGCGACGCGGACGGGCTTGTCCGTGTACTTCCTGGCCAGCTCTTCGGCGCAGAGGATCAGCACGGCTGCGCCGTCGCCGGTCGGGCAGCATTGGTACAAGGTGAAGGGATCGGCGATCATGCGCGAGCCGAGCACCTCTTCCACAGTGGTTTCGGCCTGCAATTGCGCATCCGGATTCAGCGCGGCATGACGGCGGGACTTGACGACGACGCTTGCAAGTTGTTCTTTCGTCAGGCCGAACTCGTGCATGTAGCGGCGAGCCCGCATGGCGTACAGCGCCGGCATGACGAGGCCGTTGTTGACTTCCCAGTCTTCCTTCTCCAGCGGAATGGGGCCGCCATTGAATTTCGTCAGTTTCTCGACGCCGATCACCATGACGATGTCATGGCGCCCGCTGGCAATCGCCATTTGCCCAAGATTCAGGGCGGATGAACCGCTGGAGCATGCGTTTTCCACATTGATGATGGGAATTCCCGCCATGCCCAGGCGTCCAAGTATGCGTTGTCCCGGCATGGGGCCGCCCAGGCCGGTGCCGCAGAACAGGGCGTCTATGTCTCCGGGCTGTATGCCCGCGTCGCTGATCGCCTGCTTGACGGCGGGCCAGCCCAGGTCGGCTAGTGCGATATCCGGATACTTGCCGAACTTGAGTAAACCGGTGCCAATGATGGATACGTTGCGCATGATGGGTCTCCTATGACTGATTTTCAGGCGGCTGCCGGAACGAACTGGAAAAACGGCCGCGGTGCGCCTTCCTTGGTGAAGCCGACGTCGGCGGCTTCAAGGACGACGGGCATGTCGATGCGCAATTGCTCCGGATCGCCGCCTATGTGGGTAAAGACACGTACGTTCTCGGGGAGATCCACATACCCTATGACGTAGGGCGTAACCCAAGGCTTGGGTGCGGCGTGGACGACGGACCAGCTATATAAAGTGCCCTGGCGGGGAAGCACCTCGTCGCTCAGATCCTCGGATTGGCACGAGGGGCAAATGCCGGTTTTGGGGAACAGCACGGTTTTGCAGTGGGCGCAACGCTGGCCGACCAGCGCCATGCCTTCCCGGCCCGTATGCAGAAATTCTTTCGATAGGCCCGGATTGGCCCCGGGAATCAGGGTAGGCGGATTCAATGCGGTCATTTTCAGTTCCTTGTAGTACTGGAAAGGTCCGTGGACATCGTCCACGGAAAGTCAAATGCAAACATCCAATCGGACAGCCTCAAGCGACCAGACGATGCTCGATTAACGAAGTGATTTTTTGTTCCGAATAGCCGATCTCGCGCAGTATTTCCTTGGTGTGCTGCCCGAGCAGGGGCGGGCTCTTGATCGGCGCGGTGGGCGATCTGGACATCTTGATCGGATTGCCCAGCACTTCGATGTCGCCACCAAGTTCATGCTCGAACTTTTGCACCATTTCCCGGTGGCGGACCTGAGGGTCCCGCAATGCTTCGGCGACAGTATTGACCGGCGCGCAGGGGACGCCTTTTTCGTTCAGGCGCTCCAGCCATTCGGCGCTGGACCGCTTCAGGAATGCGTCATTCAGGATGGGCACCAGCTCGGCTCTATGGGTATGGCGCAGCTCGTTGGTCAGGAATTTTTCATCCTTCGGCAAATAATCCAGATCAAGGATCTCGCACAGGGCAATCCACATTTTTTCCGTGTTGGCGCAAATCAGGACGTCGCGTCCATCTTTTGCCTGGAACGAGGCATAGGTCGGAATCGAGGCATGGGCTCTTCCCTGGCCGCCGGGGATCTCGCCGGAAAACAGGTGATAGACCCCCTGGTACGAAAGCATCGATACCTGAACGTCGAGCATTGAAATATCGATGGCCTGGCCTATGCCTGATTTCTCGCGTTCGCGCAGGGCGGCCAGGATGCCGATGACGGCGTGCAGGCCTGCGCAGATATCGCCGATGGGGACTCCCGCCCTCACGGCGCGCTGGCCGGGCTCGCCCGTCAGGCTCATGCCGCCTGAAATGGCCTGTACGATCATGTCGTAGGCCGGCCTGTTCGCATAAGGACCGTCTTGGCCAAATCCTGAAATCGAGCAGCAGATGATGGAGGGGTTCAGTGCGGAAAGCGTTTCATAATCGGCGCCCAGCTTTTTGATGACGCCGGGACGGAAATTGTCGATGACCACGTCCGCGGAGCGGACCAGATCGTAGAAGATCTCCCGGCCTTCGGCTTGGCGAAGGTCGATGGACATGCCGCGCTTCGACCGATTGGTACTTAGAAAGTAAAGACTTTCGCCTTTGTGGAAGTGCGGCGGCAGCAAGCGCGTGGAATCGCCGTGCTCTGGTTCGATCTTGATGATGTCCGCGCCCAGATCCGCAAGCTGTTGGGTGCCGAACGGACCGGCCAGAAACATCGATAGATCGATCACCCTGATGCCGTTCAAGGCCGATGGGGCTTGCGCAACTGCTGTATGGACGGGGTGAGCTGTCTTGAGGCTGTTCACTTGTCTCTTTCCTTGGAGGTTTTTGGACGCCGGCCGGGTCGGAACGCAAGTGAGAACAGCATGCCTCTTTCTCTACGTGTCGACACATGGAGCGTATATCCATTAATTATGGAAAATTATGGCATATAATAATTAAAATGTCGACACTTTGAAATTGGCTATCCGAGCCTGACTTAGTTACCATTAGAAATTTACGCAAGCAGGCACACGTCCATGGATCGAACAGATAAAGCACAATTGCCAGGCGCTATGGCGGACAGTCGAAATGGCCCCGCAGGTCTCTCTTACGGTGCGGGCGCGACGCTCAGGCGCCTGTTGACCATGGACGAAGATCACGACTCCCTGGTCGTGACGATTGCCTATGAACTTGGGCTGGACATCATTGCAGGGCGCCTCAAGCCCGGGGCCGACCTGAATTCCGTGCATATTGCCAAGCGTTTTCAAACCAGCCGGACGCCTGCCCGGGAGGCTTTGGCAATGCTTGAAAAGCAGGGTCTGGTCGAGATTCCTCCACGGCGGCGGGCGCGCGTTCAAAGCCTTAGCCTGGATAGGATCCGCCACATATACGAGGTGCGTGCCGCATTGCATGCCCTGGTGGCCGAGCTCGTGGCCAAAACGGCCAGCGATGCCGAGATCGCCCTACTCAGAGAGAAGCTCCAGGCGATGCAGGCTGCTGTCGAAAGCGGTGATGCATACAGCTATTTCGATGCCAATATGGCTTTTCACGAGGCCGCTACCGAGATTTGCGGCAATCCCATGCTGCAACGGATGATGGATTCCTTTGCGTTGACGACCTTGCGATTGCGCTATCGGACGTTGTCGCAGATGGACCGGATCAAGCGGTCTGTCGAAGATCATTCGGTTCTGCTCCGGGCCTTTGAAAGCCGCGATCCGACGCTTGCCGCGGCGATCACCCGTGCGAACATTCTCAGCGCATTGAAGCTTCTGGAGGCGAGCCAGCGTACCGAGGGGCAATACTAGGTATTTGATGCGCGGGGGCAATCCACAAGGGCAAGTGTCGGCACCCATACCAGCAACAGGTTTACTTTGAACGGGATCTATGAACATGCAAGACACGCCTTCCAAGCAGTATGCACATCCGGTCGTCCGGCAAGAATGGCTGGATCTGCATACCGAGCCCATCCTGGAGCCGGAGCTGCCCATTGTCGATGCGCATCATCATCTTTGGTCGCGCGCCCATGGAACCTACGAATTGCCGGAGCTGCGCCAGGACCTGGGCAGCGGCCACAACGTCGTCGCTACCATCTATATAGAGTGCGGATCGCGCTACCGTACGGACGGCCCGGAGGCATTGCGGCCGGTGGGGGAAACCGAGTTTGCAGCGGGCGTCGCCGCCGAGCACGCGCAAGCGGGGCGCCAGGGGAGCCGGGTATGCGCAGGAATTATCGGCTACGCCGACCTGTTGCAAGGGGGGGATGTCGGCCACGCGCTGGACGCGCATATCGCCGCGGGCAAGGGGCACTTCAAGGGCATCAGAAACATCTCTGCCTGGCACGCTGATCCGGCCGCGCGAGGCTCTCTGGCTATGCCTCCGCCGGATTTGCTGCTGGACCGTTCATTTCAAGAAGGCTTCGCGTGCCTGGGGCAGCGCGGACTGGTGTTCGATGCGTGGCTGTATCACACGCAATTGCAGGACCTGTTTCAACTGGCGTCCGCGTTTCCGGAAACGACGATCGTCCTGAACCATATAGGCGGGCCGATAGGCATAGGCCCCTACGAGAACCGGCGGCAAGAGGTCTTTGCCGAATGGCGGGCCGGGATGCGCAAACTGGCGGCCCTTCCGAACATGCATATGAAGCTGGGCGGGTTCGGCATGCGTCTATTCGGGTTCGGTTTTCATGAACGCGCAACGCCGCCTGATTCAAATCAGCTTGCCCGGTCTTGGCGGCCCTACGTAGAGGCGGTGATAGAAGCGTTCGGCGCCGACCGCTGCATGTTCGAGAGCAACTTCCCCGTCGATAAAGCCATGCATAGCTATGCGACGACGTGGAACGCCTTCAAGCGCTTGTCCGCCAATTATTGCCAGGCCGAGAAAACCGCACTCTTTTCAGGAACCGCCTCGCGGGTCTATAAACTGTAGCAGCCTGTAGCGCGGTTTCTCGTTGGAACCGCCATCTCTCGTCAACCCCTGGTGGAGCATCATGGATCCATTTCGATGCTGCCCGCGCCCCTAGGGTAAGCACTGATCCTTGATGTCCCATATAGACATCGAGCCGTCCTCTATTGATCTATGAGAAAGGGCAAGGGGCTTCTATGATTCGGCTGATCAATCGATCCATTACAAGTGCCGTCGAGCGCCAGCCACAAAGCTCCCTATGATTTCATGGAAATCCTGTGGGAAAGCGAATCGACGCCGATCACGAACTACCCCCAGGAGACACGCGATGAAATTGCATCAGACTCTGAGTTTCACCTTGGCCCCAAGCCTGCTGCTGGCATCCACGCTGACGGTGGCGGCGCCGGTCAAGATTGCCATACTGGAAACGCTGTCAGGCCCCCAGGCCTCCACAGGGTTGACCTATCGCGCCGCCGCGCGCTATGCCGTGGACAAGATGAACGCGGCCGGCGGATGGAACGGCGAAGAGGTCCAGCTTCTTGAATACGACAACCAGGGCGGCCCAGCCGGCGCCGCCGACAAGCTGAAAGCGGCTATCGCCGACGGCGTGCAAATCGTCGTGCAGGGCGCGTCTTCCGCGATCGGGGGCCAGATTACCGAGGACGTGCGCAAGCATAATCTGCGCAATCCCGGAAAAGAACTCATCTACCTGAACGTCGGCGCCGAAGCCCTGGAACTGACCGGAAACAAATGCCAGTTCTATCACTTCCGCGTCGCCGGCAATGCGCAAGTGCGCACCAAGGCGCTGGTCGCCGGCATGAAGCAGGCCAATGCGCTGGGAACACGAGTCTATTCCATAAACCAGAATTATTCCTGGGGCCAGGACATGGAGCAGGCGATCGTGGATAACGCAGCCCCTGGCGGTTACCAGGTCGTGGAAAAGACGCTGCACGACGTCAACAAAGTGCAGGATTTTGCGCCCTATGTGAACAAGATCGCCGCCAGCAAGGCGGACACCGTGATGACGGGGAACTGGTCCAATGACTTGCTGCTATTGATGAAAGCCACCAAGGCCGCCGGCCTGAAGGCGCGATTCGGCACCGTATACCTGGACCAGCCGGGCAATATCGCCAACGCGGGCGACCTCGCACTGGGCCACTTCGTGGTGCAGGCATTCAACCCGGAAGCCGCCGGCGACGCGGGCGAAGCATTCGTCAAGGACTACAACGCCAAGATGGGCCATCCGCCCACCTTCATCGAGCCGCAAACCGTGTTCGGCTTGATGATGGTTGCCGACGCCATGGGGCGGGTCAAGCCTGAGGACGGCAAGCTCAACGTCAACAAGCTTGCCTACGAGCTTGAAAAGACGTCTATCGATACCCCCATGGGGAAGACAAGCATGCGGGCCGACGATCATCAGGCATTGATGCCCATGGTGGTGTCCATGGCGTCGAAAGACGCCGCATACAAGGCGGACGGCACCGACCTGGGATTCAAGCCCGTGAAGAAATTCAGCGCTGAAGAAGCCGCCACACCGGCGCAGGCAACGTGCAAGATGAAGCGCCCGAGCTAGCGCAATAGTCGGAGTTGCTATGGAACATCTTGTCATTTCGCTGCTGAACGGCGTTATCTACGGTCTGCTTCTGTTCATGGTGTCGGCGGGCCTGACCCTGATATTCGGGATGATGGGCATACTCAATTTCGCCCATGCTTCCTTCTATATGCTGGGGGCCTATTTCGCCTATGCCTTGCAGGGCCCGCTGGGATTCTGGGGGGCGATCATCGCCTCGCCGGTGCTGGTCGGGCTGATAGGCGTGGCCGTGGAACGCTACATCCTGCGCCGGGTCCATCATCACGGTCATGCGCACGAGTTGCTGATCACCTTCGGCCTGTCTTTCATCATTGCGGAGCTGGTCAAGCTGTTCTTTGGCAACTACCCGGTCAACTACCGGGTTCCCGGCGATCTGGATTTCTCGGCCTTCACGCTGGGCGGCTTGAACTACCCCGCCTATCGCGTCTTCATGGGCATCGTCGCCGTCTCGATGTTCGTCGCCATCTACCAGCTGTTGACCCGCACAAGGGTGGGCATCGTGGTCAGGTCGGCGCTTTATCGCCCCAAGATGGCCGAGGCGCTGGGGCACAACGTCCCGCTGGTGTTCATGGGCGTATTCGGAGTCGGGGCCGCCCTGGCGGGGCTGGCCGGCGCCGTCGCGGGCGCGTTCTACACGACCAATCCCAACATGGCGCTGGAACTGGGCGTGATGGTCTTCGTGGTGGTGGTGGTCGGCGGCCTGGGTTCGCTGGGCGGCGCCATGGCGGCATCGTTGCTGATAGGCATTGTGACATCCATAGCCGTCGGCATCGATGCCACGCTGGCCGACCTGTTTTCGCTGTTCGGCGCGCGCGAGCTTGCCGAACAGATGGGCGGCATCTTTGTCCTGAAGGTGTCCAGCCTGGCCGCCACCATTCCCTTTGCGTTGATGCTTCTTGTATTGCTCGTGCGTCCCAACGGTTTGATGGGAGGCAAGGGTTAGCTTATGAAGGCTCGATTTTTCTGGATTGCGATCGGTCTTGCATCGCTGGCGGCGGTGCCGTTCGTGCTGTCGCAGGGGCTGGTCAATGCCGCGATCCCCATGCTGATCGCCGCCTTGTTCGCTTGCGCCTACAACCTGTTGTGCGGACAGGCCGGCATGCTTTCATTCGGGCATTCCGCCTATTTCGGCGTGGGTGCGTTTTCGACCATACATGCGATGAATGCCTTGGGCGGCGCCGGCTTGCTGCCGACTCCATTGATGCCGCTTGCCGGGGCGGCCGGCGGCCTGGTATTTGGCGCGATAGCGGGGTGGTTCGCCACACAGCGCAGCGGAACCTACTTCGCCATGATTACCCTGGCCATCGCGGAACTGATCCACGCATTGGCTCCGCACCTGAAAGGCGTTTTCGGCGGCGAGGCGGGCTTGTCGTCCATGCGCATGCCGGCATGGGGCTTTACGTTCGGAACGACCAACGAGGTCTACTACCTGACGCTTGTATGGGTCGCGCTGTGCCTGGCGCTGCTGTACCTGATTACGCGCACACCGCTTGGGCGCCTTGCGCTGGGCGTTCGCGAGAACAGCCATCGGCTTAGCTTTCTCGGCTATGAAGTGCATCGCATCAACGTCCTGATCTTCGCCATTTCGGGCATGTTCTCGGGCGTCGCGGGCGCCTTGCAGGTGGTCAGCAATGAAGCGGCGAACTACGTGGTCTTCGATCCGTCGCTCTCGGCGGCGGTGGTGCTCAACACCTATATAGGCGGAGTCAACGTGTTCCTGGGACCCGCGCTTGGAGCCGCCCTGATGACCTTCTTCGGATATGCGGTTTCGGACCTGACGCAATCCTGGCTGCTTTACCAAGGCCTGCTCTTTGTCCTGGTAATGATGTTCATGCCCACCGGCCTGAGCGGACTGGCCGTGCTGGCGATCGCTGCCGCAAAGCGGCATGGTATCAGGGCGGTCGCACCGGCGGCGGCCCTGTACCTGGCGGCCTTCGCCAGCCTGACAGCCGCCATTGTCTTTCTTGCCGAGTTGTTGGGCCGCGTGTTCTCGCAGGACTACAAGGCCTTGTCGCAGGCGGCCGGCTCGGGCGAGCTGCCTCCTGTATTGCTCTTTGGATGGAGCTGGTCTCCGGCCGGCATGCTTACATGGCTGGTGCCGCTGGCCTTGATGGTTCTGGGAATTGTCTGCTGGAGAACGGCCGGCGGCAGCTTGCGCCGCCAGGCCGACGCGGCGGTTTCGAATACTGTCGCCGCCGCCGTCACCGCAGAGCGGAGGCCCGCATGACGCAGCCTATACTGAGTCTTCACGATCTGAAAAAATCCTTCGGCGCGACGGAGATCATCCGGGGCGTCAGCCTGTCGCTTATGCCTGATGAGCGCCATGCCATCATCGGCCCCAATGGCGCGGGCAAGTCGACCCTTTTTCACCTGATCTCCGGCAACATCCGTCCGAACTCCGGCGAGATACTGCTGGACGGACGCTCCATCGTGGGGAAAACGCCTCAAGCCATCAACCGCCTTGGACTGGCCAGGTCTTTCCAGATCACCAATATATTTCCCCGCCTCACGGTGTATGAAAACATCAGGCTCGCCGTGATGCGGGCTCACGGCCTGCAATACTGCTTCTGGCGCTTCGTGAATGCCAATAGAAAGGTCAAGCAGCAAAGCGATCAACTGCTGGAGCTGGTCCGGCTGCATCCGCGCGCGGCCACGATAGCGGGCGAGATGTCGTATTCGGAACAGCGCTCGCTGGAGATCGCCATGACGCTGGCCTCCGATCCCAAGGTGATTTTGCTGGATGAACCCATGGCGGGCATGTCCAAGGAGGAAACCGCCTACACCACATCGCTGATCAAGGAAGTCACGGCGGGAAGGGCCCTGCTGATTGTCGAACACGATATGGAAGTGGTCTTTTCCCTGGGCGACCGGATCAGCGTGCTGGTTTACGGCCAGTTGATCGCAACGGGCACGCCGGATGAAATCCGGCGCAATGCGGATGTGAAAGAGGCCTATCTGGGCGAGGAGGTTGCGGCATGATGTCCAACCAGCCTTTGCTGCGCGTCGAGGACCTGCACGCGCATTATGGAAAAAGCCATGTCCTGCACGGGGTGTCGCTTGATCTTCAAGCCAACGAGGTGGTCAGCCTGATCGGCCGCAATGGGTCGGGCCGCTCCACTACCCTGAAGGCGATCATGGGTTTGCTGCCCCCTTCCAGCGGCAGCGTTACGCTGCAAGGAAAGCAGGTGTCCGGAGCCAGGCCCTATGAAATCTGCCGCGCCGGGATTGCCTATGTTCCCGAAGAGCGCGAGGTGTTCGCCAATTTGACGGTCGACGAGAACCTGCGCATGGGCGAGCAGCCCGGGGCGACGGGGCCTTACCGCTGGACCATCGATCATATGTTCGACTATTTCCCCAGGCTGAAGGAAAGGCGGAACACAATGGCCGGCAGCCTGTCGGGCGGCGAGCAGCAGATGCTGACGATCTGCAGATCGCTGCTGGGCAACCCGCTAGCCATCCTGATCGACGAGCCGACCGAAGGCCTGGCTCCGAAGATCGTGGCCGCGGTCGGAGAATGCATCCAGGACATCCATAAAAAGGGCGTCTCCGTCATTCTGGTCGAGCAGAAGCTGGCCATCGCCCTGAAAGTCTCCACGCGGATATACGTCATGGGGCAGGGGCGCATCGTCTATGAGGGAAGCCCAAGCGAGGTGGCCGGCAACGACCAGCTTCTTGCCGAATGGCTTGCGGTTTAAGCCATGTCGCATGGCGCAGGAATTTGAAGGCCTAGAGTAGATCAACATGAAACGTACCAAAGATAAAGTCATCATTACCTGTGCGGTGACCGGGGGTGTGCACACGCCGTCGATGTCGCCTTATCTTCCGCTGACGCCGGAGCAAATCGCCGCCGACGCCATCGCCGCAAGCCAGGCGGGCGCCGCCATACTGCATTTGCATGCCAGAGATCCGGCCGATGGCAAGCCCACTCCGGACCCGAAAGTCTTCGAGCAATTCGTTCCCTTGATCAAGCAGTCCACGAACGCGGTAATCAATATCACCACGGGCGGAAGCACACGCATGAGCCTGGAAGAGCGCCTGGCCTATCCTCTTATCGCCAAGCCGGAAATGTGTTCCCTGAACATGGGATCAATGAATTTTTCCATTCATCCCGTGGCGCGCAAAATCGAGCATTGGCAGCATGCATGGGAAAAGCCCTATGTCGAGGGCATGGAGGACCTGATCTTCCGCAATACGTTCAAGGACATCAAGCATATTCTCCGCACGCTGGGCGACGCCCATGGAACGCGTTTCGAATTCGAATGCTACGACCTGGGCCATCTCTACAACCTGGCCCACTTCGTGAACGAGGGCCTGATCAAGGGACCCTTGTTCATTCAATGCGTGTTCGGTGTGCTGGGCGGCATGGGCCCGGATCCCGAAAACCTGATTCATATGCGGACCACCGCCGATCGCCTGTTCGGCAGGGAGAACTATCGCTTCTCGGTCCTGGGCGCCGGCCGGCACCAGATGCCGCTTTCGACGCTGTCGGCCATCATGGGCGGGAACGTCCGGGTGGGGCTTGAAGACAGCCTTTTCCTGAACAAAGGCGAACTGGCGCCGTCGAGCGCGGAACAGGTTTTGAAGATCCGGCGGATACTGGAGGAGCTGTCCTTCGATATCGCCACCCCCGACGAGGCCCGTGCAATGCTGGGCCTGAAAGGCGGCGACGCCGTCGGCTTCTAGCGCTTCGCCCGCTTAATCCGCCTACGCGGAATGAGCGGGCGGGACGGGATTCATGGCCGAAGCGCGCGGGCCGCGGGTCCGAGATCCCGGCCGCGATCAAAGATATTCGACATTGCCATCGACACTGATGGCCTGGCCCGTGATGTTCATTGCCGCCGGCGTGGACAGGAACAATGCCATCGCGGCAATGTCCTCCATGCTTACCATCCGGCGCAGCGATATCTTTTCCATGTACTGCGCATGCATGGCCTCGTCGCTGATGCCCAGCGCCTTGGCCCGGTCGCGCATGACGCGGTTCATGCGTTCGCCGGCGACCACACCTGGAAGAATCGCATTCACCCTGATGTTATCAGGCCCCAGTTCGTTGGCCAGGGTTTTCATGAGGCCGACGATGGCCCATTTGGTGGCAGAGTAGGGCGTACGGAAGGCGTATCCCAGGCGGCCGGCCACGGATGACATCGCGATGACATGGGGGTTGCTTTCGGACGCCCTCAGCAGGGGCACCGCTTTTCTCAGAAAATAGAACTGGCTGTTCAGGTTGGTGGAAACGGTACGTTCCCAGGCAGGCGCGTCCAGTTCATCGATGCCGCCGGTGGGGCCCGCGATGCCCGCGTTATTGACCAGGACATCCAGGCCTTCCAGTGCGATCGAGGCCTGGTCCATGACGCGATCGACATCGGCCTGAACACCGACGTCCGCGGCGGCGCCGTGCATGCCTGGGTAGTCGCGCAGCATGCGGGTGATGGCGTCCGCGTCGATATCGCAGATGAAGACCCGCGCTCCCGCCTCATGGAAGCCGCCGGCGATCGTGGCGCCTATGCCCGCCGCTCCTCCTGTGATCAGCACCTTCAGCCCCGGGGGCACCTTCAATAAGTCGATAATCTTCATGGTTGTCTCGGTATGTGAGGGAAGCGCTGGACTTCCTTAAAGGGTAAGGCCTCCGCTGGCCTCGATCACCGCGCCGTTGATATAGCTGGCCTCGTCGCTGGCCAGGAACGCGTAGATGTTCGCAATTTCCTCGGGCCTGCCCAGCCGCCTCAAGGGTACCTGTTCGCACATCTTGTCCAACACGGCGTCCGGGACGCTGGAAAGCATGGGCGTCTGGATGAAGCCCGGCGCCACGGCGTTGACCCGTATGCCCTTGGGACCCAGCTCTCGGCACCAGGTCTTGGTGAACCCTATCACGCCGAATTTCGCCGCGGCATAATTGGTCTGCCCATAGTTGCCGTAGACGCCGACCACGGAGCTGGCGTTGAGGATCACGCCGCCGCCCTGGGCGATCATCGTGCCGACGACGGCTTGGGCAACATTGAAGACGCCCTTCAGATTGATGTCGATGACCGCATCGAATTGTTCGCTGCTCATCTTTTCAAGGCGTGCGTCCCGCGTGATTCCCGCGTTGTTCACCAGGGCATCTATTCTCTTGTAGCGGCTCAATGTTTGTGCAACCATCTCGTCGACAGCGGGCCGGTCGGCGACATCCAATGAAAATCCAATTGCGTCCGCGCCGGCTTCCTTGCAGGCGGCCACTGTCTTGTTCACCGCGTCCTCGTTCAGGTCGCATGCCACCACGGTTGCGCCTTCGCCGGAAAATTTCAGTGCCGTCGCTTCTCCGATACCCTGGCCTGCGCCGGTAACGATCGCGATTTTTCCTTTTAGTCTCATAAATCCACCGCTGTTGGAAGAGCAAATCAAGGGCATCGAGGGCAGGATGCGCCAGGACGCCAGGTGATGTAGCGTGAGCTTAACGAAGTTTCAAATTGATGATAAGATCATTAAGGGACATGAGCATATCTTTATCGGCGATTACAGGACTCGATGCCATGCGAAATAAAGCACCACTGTTTAATGAGCCCATCTATGCTCCCTATAAAATCGCCGCCTTGGTAGAGGTCTTGAGCGAGCAGGGAATTTCGCCGTCATCCAGCCTTGCGGGCAGCGGCGTCGAAGAGGATCGCATCTACGATGCCACGGCGCTCACGTCCGTTCGTCAATACGTGGCCGTTTGCAATAACGCGATAGCGCTTGGCGCTCATCCGTCGACTCCTTTCGAGACGGGGGCGCGGCTGCATCTGTCGGCCTACGGCATGTACGGCTATGCGCTGATGTCCTGCCTTACGATGCGGGATTATTTCAGGCTGGGCGTGAAATACCATACGCTGGCGACGCCGACCTTGACCATCGAGTGGTCGGAACACGATGGGAAGGCGGTATGGACTTTTCCCGATGCGCTGCTCTTCAACGAGTCCAGGGAAATCCGGCGCTTCCTGATCGAGCAGCAATACACGCAGCATGTCACGCATCTGCAGGACGTTTTCGGCAAGCCCTGCCCGCCGCTCAAGGCGTATTTCTCCTATTCCGCGCCCGCGCATGCGGATCTTTATTCCAAGTACCTGGGGTGTCCCTGCGTCTTCGATCACGAGCAATGCGAACTGCATTACGACGGCGTCATCCTGGACCAGAAACCGCATCTGGCCCACAGGCTTACCGCCGCCGTCCTGCAGCAAACCTGCGAGCGCCTGATCGGACAGGCGAAGGTGTCGTCCGGAATTTCAGGCGAGGTGTATCAGCGGCTGCTCAGAAGGCCGGGCGAATTTCCCAGCATGGAAATCATCGCCCAGCAGCTGGACATGACGCCCCGCAACCTGCGGCGCCGCCTGCAAGCGGAAAACAGCTCTTTTGCCGCGATCCTGGACGATATCCGGTGTTCACTGGCCGTCGAATACCTCAAGACAACAAAAATGAATACCGACGATATCGCCTTGTTCCTGGGCTTTTCCGAGCCCACGAACTTCCGGCGCGCCTTCAAGAGGTGGACGGGAAAAACCACGAGCGAATACCGGTCCTGAGCAGCCGGCCGTTCCGCCCGCAGACTCATGCATTGGCGGCCTCCTGGTTCGCGCCCGCCTGCGCGATGGTGGTCAGCTTCTCATCCGTGGCTTTCTCTTCCGCCATGGTTTCCTTGAGCAGGCGCAAGGCGTCCGTCTGGCCGAGCTGCTTGGCAATCGTGCATAAAGTGCCATAGCTGGCGATTTCATAGTGCTCCACTTTCTGGGCTGGCCTTGCTGGTGACAGGCGCGGGGCCTTCAGGCGGCGGAAAGTCGACCCTGCTGGCCCTGATACAACGCCTGGACGAGCCGCAGCACGGGCAGATACGGATAGACGGGACACCCATCAACGAAATGGCGCAGGACTGCCTGCGGGAGGGCATTGCCGTGGTGCCCCAGGACATCAGCCTGTTCCGCCGCTCCATCATGGAGAACATCCGCTACAGCCGTCCCGATGCCAGTGACGAGGAAGTACACGTTGCCGCGCGCTACGCGCTCTGCGACGGCTTCATACGCCAGATGCGGCACGGATACGATACCGTGATCGGCGAGCGGGGCGCCACGCTTTCGGGCGGGCAGCGCCAGCGCCTGGCCATTGCCCGCGCTTTCCTCAAGGACGCGCCCGTACTGCTGCTGGATGAAGCCACGTCCGCGCTCGACACGCGATCCGAGCGGGCGGTGCAGCAGGCATTGAGCGACCTGATTCAAGGACGCACCGTCATTGCCGTTGCGCATCGCCTATCGACGCTCAGCGGATTCGACCGTATCGTGATGCTGGCCGCGGGCAGGATTGTGGAGGACGGCTCTCCTCATGAACTGCTTGAACATCCGGGGATGTTCAGTTCGCTCTGGCAGGCTCAGTCAGGCTCGCAACGCGCCAGCGCATAGGCGAACGAGGATTTCGCCCTGCACGTACTGTTGCGAGCCTGATGAGCACGAGACCATGATCAGGCAGTGATTGAGCAAGGTGGCGCTGCAGGAAGCGACATAAATGGGCGGCAGGTCACGGCCGACGGCGGAATCCATGACCTGACGTCCGATTCATTTGCTGTCCTGCTTCTGGTTCAGCGCGTTGGCCATCTTCAAATGTTCCCGCAGCTTGGGCAGGGCTTCGGTGGCCAGGGCCTTGACGTCGGGATCGTCCGCTTCCCGGCTGGCCTCCTCGAACATCTGGACGGTGGATTCGTGCGCCGCGACGCCGATGCGGTTCACATACATCGCGTCGAAGGCGCCCCCGGAAAGCGCCTTCAAGGCGGTGATTTCGGTCACCTGCATGGCGGACGGCCCGTTGGGCGGCGTCACCCCCTTGTCGCTTGCAAGTTTCGCCGCTTCCTTGGCCATTTTTTCATGGTCCTGGACCATCATTTGGGCAAAGTCCTTCACATCCTGACTCTTCGTCTTCTCCAGGGCCAATTGGCTGCCCTGTATCTCGGCAAAGCTGCCTTGAACGGCGTTCTCGAGAAAGCGCCGATCGTCTCCGCTGAGTTCCGAGGGCTGCCCGGCCTGGTTTGCAGCCGTTGCGGCTTGCTGGGCGCCAGGCTGCTGTGTCCGGGACTGCTGGGACGGCTGGCCATCCACGGTGGTCTGGGCATGCGCACCCAAGGCAGCCAGTGCGAAGCCCAATGAAAGGGCAAGGGCGGTGTGAGCGTTTTTCATAGTTCCTCCTGGGAATTGGCGGGCACGAAGGCCCGCATTCAACCCTGTCGGCAAGGCTCGTACCTGACCTGGCGGCTACATCCCGTCGGAGGCGCGTCCTGCGGCGATATTTTCCGCAAGCGGAATGCTGGCGTGCCGCCCGGACAGCCGCTCGAATTCCCGCATGTCGTGGCTGCAGAACAGCTGCACATCCGTATCGCCTTGCCGGACGAGCTCGCGCAGCCTTTGCTGGTTATGCACGCGTTGGCTCCTGTCCTTGTCCATCATCCACTGATAGAAGCGCAAGCCTCATATCCATATCGGGAGTCCATGAATCGCTTGGATCGGCGTCCGAAGTCGCATCCCCTTGACGATCCGGCGCGCCGCATGCAGACTTGGCGCATGGAAAATTCCGCTCCAGGCATGAATGCCCGCTGTTGCATCGTCGGTGGCGGCCCGGCCGGCATGATGCTGGGGCTGCTGCTGGCGCGCGCCGGCATTGCCGCCATCGTGCTCGAAAAGCACGCCGATTTCCTGCGGGATTTCCGGGGCGACACAGTGCACCCATCCACCCTGGAAATCCTGGCTGAGCTGGGGCTCAAAGAGCGGTTCGATGCCTTGCCGCAGCACCGGGTTGAGCAATTGGACGGCATGTTCGCCGACGGCATGCACGCCCTGGGCGACTTCCGCAGCCTGCGGCCCTTCCCCTACATGGCGCTGGTCCCGCAATGGGATCTTCTCGATCTGCTGGCCGCCGAAGCGAAGCGCCAAAGCGGATTCCGGCTGTGCATGAGCCACGAGGCGACAGAGCTGTTGCGCGGCCCGGACGGAAGGGTGGCCGGCGTAATGGCCCGGTCGCCCGATGGCATGGTCCAGGTCAATGCCGATCTCGTTGTCGGGTGCGATGGCCGGCATTCCTTGCTCCGTTCCGCCGCGGGCCTGCAAACGAAGAATCTGGGCGCACCCATGGACGTGATGTGGTTCCGCCTTCCGCGCCTGCCCACCGATCCTCCGGGCACGTTCGGAGCGCCAGGCTATGGCAATTTCCTGGTCATGCTGAACCGCAATGAGTATTGGCAGATCGCCAGCGTGATCGCCAAGGGAGATGCAGACCGGTGGCGCCAGCGTCCGATCGGGGATTTCCAGGCCAGGGTGGCTGGAAAGGTGGGCTTCCTGGCTGATCGTGTCCATGGCATTGCCTCATGGGACGATGTCAAGCTGCTGGAAGTGCGTGTCGACCGCCTGGAGCAATGGCACCGGCCCGGCCTGCTCCTGATAGGCGATGCGGCGCATGCCATGTCGCCCATAGGCGGCGTGGGAATCAACCTGGCCATACAGGACGCGGTGGCGGCCGGCAACATTTTGGCTCCAGCCTTGCTGGCTTCAGGCGTGCCCGATGAATCCGTCCTGGCTGCCGTGCAGCAACGGCGCTTGCTGCCAACAAAGATCATTCAGGGTCTTCAGGTGTTTATCCAGCGGCGTGTGATCGCGCCGGCGCTGGCCAGGCAGGACAGCGACAAGCCGGTCGAGCTGCCTGGAATCGTACGATGGCTGCTAAAGTCTTCCTTCATCCGCTCGATCCCCGCCCGTATCCTGGGACAAGGGTTCCGGCGCGAGCATGTGCGGCCTTTGCGCCGCTGATTTTTTATCGTTGACTGCGAGAGGCATCATGGATCTGTTCATGCAGGCCGCGCTGGAAGAGGCGCGGCTCGGTTTCCAGGAGGGTGGCATTCCCATCGGCTCGGTCATTGTGCACGAGGGCCGAATTCTGGGTCGCGGCCACAACCGGCGGGTGCAGCAGGGCAGTGCCATCCTGCATGGCGAGATGGATGCTTTCGAGAACGCCGGCCGTCAAAGCGCGCAGGTCTATCGCGAATGCGTGCTGTACACCACACTGTCGCCCTGTTCCATGTGCAGCGGCGCCATACTGCTGTACGGTATCCCGCGCATCATCGTCGGCGAGAACCTGACCTTTATGGGCGAGGAAGAATTGCTGCGTTCGCGCGGCGTCCAGGTCGAGGTCTTGCAGGACCCTGGCTGCATCGCACTGATGCGAGAGTTCATTGCCGCCAAACCCCGCCTTTGGAACGAGGACATCGGCGAGCCGGACGCCTGATCGGCGTCGCGGATGGCGATAATGTCCCCGCAGGGGTCACTCCGTGGCGGCCAGCCGCGCGATCGCTCCCGCATCGCCAAGCTGCGGCAAGTCCCAGCATGCCTGGATCAGCGCGCTGGCTTGGTCGTCGGGCAATATCGGCTGGACCAGCCCGCGGAATTTTTCTTCCAAGCCCTGTGGCGCAGTTTGTTGTCGGCATCCATCTGGAACATCTCGGCGCTAAGGTGGGGCGAAAGGCACTGAGGCCATCAGGCCCACCGCCCTGAAGTCTTTGTCCAGATTGAAAGACAGGTTTTTGTACAGCGATTGGCTGACGGCGATGGAGGAAGGCGCTGCCAGCAGGGTGTAGCCGTCGGGCGTCGCACGCGCCGCTTCGGCCGCGCCGACGGTGCCGCCCGCCCCGGAGCGGTTTGCAATCACGAAGGGCTGGCTCAATGCGGCAGATAGTTTGGTGGTGACCAGGCGCGTCACGATATCGACCCCGGCGCCGGGAGGGAAGGGAACGATGAAGGTGATGGGTTTGCTTGGGTAGCTTGCCGCTTTCGCAGCCATTCCGGCGAAGGAACAAGAGGCCAGCAGCATGGCGTGCAGCAGCACTTTTACCGTTTTGGTCATTATTGTCTCCTTATATCAGAAGAAACCTCCAGCCATTGGCACAAGGGTTTCAAATGCTAAGATTCGGCTAACCCTTTCTTATCCCCCATTCTTATACCGGTATCCGCTTTGAATGCCCGCCAACTGCTTGGCCTAGTCCTGCTTACGCTGATGTGGGGCGTGAACTGGCCAGTGATGAAGCTGGGGCTGCGCGAATGGAGCCCATTGTGGTTCCGCGCCGTCACCATGGCCGGTGGCGCCTTGGTGCTGCTGGCCTACTACAGGTCGCAAGGGATCTCCGTGTTGCCGCGTGGCGTCAAGCAGTGGCGCAGCATCCTCGTGCTGGCCTTGCCCAATATGATGGGCTGGCATGGCCTGTCCATCATCGGGGTTGCCCATCTTCCGGCCGGCCGCGCCGCCATCCTGGGCTTCACCATGCCGGTTTTCACGGTCTTGCTGACGGTGCTGTTTTATGGCGAGCGTTTCACCGCGCGGCTGGCGCTGGCGGTCACCGCCGTACTGATTGCCATCGCGCTGCTGCTTTGGAACGAGCTTCATGCCTTGGCGGGTAGCCCGGTGGGTATTGCCTGGATGCAGGCCGCCGCTTTTTGCTGGGCTTTGGGCACTGTCTGGATGCAGCGTGCGAAGCTGACGCTGGCGCCCGAAACCCTGGTGATCTGGATGCTGATGGTGGCGTCGCTGGGCTTGGGCCTGGTGGCCAATGCTACTGAGCCGGTGCCGTCCTGGCCTTTCAGTGCAACCACCTGGGCCGTGCTTTTCTGGTCGGTGCTGTTGAACTATGGCGTGGCCCAGGTCATCTGGTTTTCCCTGGCGCGTGCATTGCCGCCGTCAACGAGCGCCATGAGTGTCACCGCGGTGCCCATCGTAGGGGTACTGGGCAGCATCTTTATCGGCGAGTGGCCAAGCTGGCAAGACGGCCTGGCTATTGTATGCGTGGTGGTGGCCATCAGTGCCGTGCTACTGCGGCGCGATTGAGCGATCGGCCGGGGAAGGCAGCAGTAGCTCTGCGGCATGCGGGGACCATTGCTTTTAATGAGCTCGCCGCGTTATAGCCAAGGGGCCAAGGTCTCGTCGGCGATATCGGCCCAGCCTTGGTTGGCCGTGGGGTTGGCAGGGCTGGGGTGCAGCAGGTAGGCAGTCGGTGTATTGTGGGCTGTGATGATCTGCGCGCGGCCATGGGCAAAGCGCCCGATACCGACCACCACGCGTGGGTTGATCGCATGGACTACGGCGCTCAGTGCTGCGTCGCAGATGCCGAATAAAGGCTCGCGTTCGGCCTTGTGCAGCTGCTCGGGGATCAGATTGCGGTTGTTGCGCAGGAATAGCAAGGGGCAGTAGTTCCAGACGAAGATATCCTGGAAAAACTGTTCCGGGCTACCGAAGCGCTGCCGCGCCCAGCCCCAGAAGCGATCGCCGCTGCCTTCGCTACGGTGGCAGGCAAAGCCGGCTATCGGATACTTCTGGTGTTGGTCTGGCAGCGGGCCGCCCAGGGGCTTTTCGATCTTCAGCCAGTCTCGTGCAGCGGAAACCTCGCCAAAGGGGACTCCGGTCTGGGCCATGCCCCATGGGCCGGGGTTCATGCCAAGCAGCAAGATGCGGTTGTTCCGGCCGCCGTAGCGCTGCAAGTACTCACGATGCGCTTCCCGCATATAGGTCAGCGGGTTGTAAACGTGGCTGGCGCTAGGAAGCATCAGTACCTGCAAGCTGCCGGCGAGTACGCGGGCAATGGCCGTGCAGGTATTGTCGGGATCGAGTCTTGCGACCATGTGTTTTGCCTGGGTGAGCCCGTGCATGCACGGGAGCTGATGATCTGAGTTCGGTTGAAACCCTATGGCGCTGCATCCAGCGCTTACGTCAGCGACTAGTCTACTCCGCTGCCCGTTTTCAGCTTGTTTTGGTGCTTTGCCCGGTACATGTCCTGGTCGGAATGTTTCAGTAGCTGCTGCTCGTGCTCCCGACGCGCCATTGACAGGGCCGTCTTGAGCCGGTCATACAGCAGCCCGCGATGGGGCAGTCCAGTGAGTTGATCGTATTCCGCCATGCGCTGGCTCTCTATGGCGGTGATGATCTGGCTGCGTTGACACTGGCAAAAAAATAGGCGAAAAAAAAGACCAATCAATTAAGATGGGTCTTTGATTTTCAAGAGGGTTCTATGGTGCTGGGGCACGATCCCAAAAGGGGCGTAAGCCAGCATGGACATTGGACCTTTACAAAAATTAAGGGAGTCGAGGGAACAGTTTAGGGGGATACGCCCGGGATAGGCAATATACACATATCAAATTATCCCCTACCATCTGATATTTATATACTGTTTTCGGACGGGTCGAGGCTGGCGCGTTAGGCGAATACGGCATCGCCCGCAGATTATCACCTTGTGAGGTCATGAATTACGGGCGTTTTTTGTGCCGACGGTTTGATCGTCCATCATGCTTCTCTACCTAGGCGTTGGGAGAAATCTGATCAATAAGGCTCTGCATATACTCAGGAAATACCACTGCTTTCAAAGATGCCTGAAGCTGAGCTATGTGTCTATCATCTAGTCGCAGTCTGCCACAGGCAAGTGCAAGGATAAATTCTGGCAGTGCTGCACCAGAATTTTGCTCCCACGCTGAGATTTCATTCTGAATTATCTCTAGCATTTCTTCGCTGCAGGCTTCATCGACAGAATAAGCTAACTCAGTTTCTGTTGCTAACCTAAGGAAAGCGGCGCGTAGAATTGCATCGTTATAGTTTTTGAAATTTTCCGGGCAGAGAAGAACATGACCATACAGTGACGAGCGCATCTCTAGCTCAATCGTAGCGTTTCGAGCTGAGCCAAGCGCTCTGTCATGGCAACGAGCGCATGCTAGAGCATTTCCTACAACGACAAGAATATCAGCCTGAGATATCGTTGTGATATTGCTGCTGGTATCGAGATATACAAAGTCATTTTTTATACTTAGATCTTCGCCGTCCTGCGTAAGAAAAAGTTCGTGATCAGAATATGTCCTGCCTTCAATGAATTTTTTTCGGTCTTGGAGCTTTTGGGGTGCAGATGAGTCTAAACAAATTTTCGAAAGCAAGTTGTGTTCTCGTTCCCATGCAGAATGCCTCTGGGGGTTTATTGGAAACGCTAGCTCATGAGCAGAGCGAAAAATGAAAGTATCTCGACCATGCTCTCCGTAAGTAAGGAATATGCTCAGGTCTGAATGCTGCTCTGGACTTTCAGAAACTGTTAGCGCGGAAATGTATGCGACATTGCCCTTCGGTATGATTCCACGCAAAGTTGCATTGATTTGCCGTGCTCGTCCATGGTCAACTAGCACACCGAATAAGACTAGTCCACCGGCTCCTTCGACGACCTGCATAGTCTTTAATTTGGTCCAGTCAACAAATTCAACATCCCCGATGCTGCTGATAAGTGGAACTTGTGCTTCCTCTAGTAGTTCGCGTGCGGCTTCATCTGATATGTCAGACAGTACGACGTACTTTATTGGCATAGGTGCAAACCTTCGCAGATGCCGAATTAGCGTGACACGTGTCTGATTCTCCTTGATCAACCTCTCGATGTCGATGTGGATTAGCAAAGGATCTGTTTGTGTCGGGCGAAAATTTGTTTGAAAAATTTTGGAGCGCGTGAGCTTTTCCATCACTTTTCTTGCCGCATGATTTTGTGATGTGGCCTTCACTCGAACACGTCTACTTTGACGTTTTTGGAAAAGGAATTGATCGCCTTCCAGTTCTGCAAGAATAAAGCCGTTCTCGCACATCAGGCAATCATCAGGTCTGTAGTTTAAGATTTCTCCATATCCATAATCACCTCTTCCCATATGGGTAAGATCACACACTACCCCCTCGGGACGTTGTCGCGTAGAGTTTGAGGCTAGGTAATAAAGTATGCTGATATTTCGTCGGTTAGCACCGAGCTGTACAAGTTCTTCTGCGAGAGAGCCAGATGTTGAGGCTGATACTAAAATCCAATCGTTCTTGGCGATACGGGGTATAGAATTCAACCCGCCATATGAGCTAAATGATTTAATGGAAACGTAATCGTTCCACAGGTTTCGACGGTTAGCTATATAAATCATTGCCTGAGCAACGGATATAAGTGGTGCCGTATCCACCAAAATCAGTTTGGGCTGTTTTGGTCCGTAGTTGGTCAGCGCGAAAAACGCTAGTGTTGCGCATGCGTGAGATGACAATAGAATATTTGCAGTACGTAAAAATTTATTGGCATGCTTCCCTGACCCTTTGCGGAAGTGTACTCCGAGGGGCGCGTTTACTAAGCCGTTTCCTTGGTCGAATAGGTCGAAGAGCCAACCCCTTATCAAGTTAGGATCTACTCGTCCTCCAGGCTCTTTGCATGCAGAATCATTCTCCCAAAACAGCCGTTCTGACATTACTTCTATACTTGAACCATTGGCACATATATCGAGGACATGAAAAGTGCCCCGGTAATCCCCCCGTATAACCGCAGTGATCGAAGGTAGAATTTCCATAACAAGGAAATTCGCAATGAAGCAATCCCGATTCACCGACAGCCAGATCATGGCGATTCTTAAACAGGCCGAAGCCG